>CETU01033027.1_pt1 | contig 20259 bp, 17 predicted proteins | sample 356531 | NCBI WGS metagenome assembly CETU01 (sample SAMEA2623488, study PRJEB7988) | marine metagenome | isolation source: saline water (ENVO:00002010), including
AGACCTTAGCGTTTTAAACATTAAATCAAAATATTTTCCAATATGCTCAAATATGGAAATAAAAATAGAAAGTGGATATAGAATTATATCTTTCATTTAATTAAGAAAATTTTTAATTAGAAATATCATCAATTTGAGTTTTAAACTCACCCAAATCTTTAAACTCTCTATAAACAGATGCGAATCGAACAAAAGCAATTTTATCTATACTTTTCAATTCATCCATTGTGAATTTTCCAATTTCTTTTGAAGAAATTTCAATGTTTGCAAAATTATTGATTTTTTTCTCAATACGCATCATCACTTCTTGTATAACTTGTTCTGATACAGGCCTCTTAGTACAAGATATACGAATACTTTTTTCCAACTTAATTCTATCGTAATCTTGTCTAACACCTGTTTTTTTTATTACTATTTTTTTCGGAAAAACATATTCATAGGTTGTAAATCGATGACTACAAGATTCACATTCTCTTCTTCTTCTTATTGTATACCCTTTTTCAGTTAACCTAGAATCAATTACCTTGGTAATAATCTCACTGCATTCAGGACATTTCATTCTGATATTCCATATTTAAGGGATACTCTTTGCATAATTCTTTAACTTCTTCTCTTATTTTATACAATATAGCGTCATTATCAATATTTATAATAACATTATTTATTAATTCTGATATTTTAGTCATCTCAGATTCTTTCATTCCTCTAGTAGTCAATGCGGGAGTACCTATTCTTATACCACTTGTAATCATTGGACTTTTTTTATCAAAAGGAACCATATTTTTATTTGTAGTAATGCCTGCTATCTCTAAACGATTTTCAACATACTTTCCTGTTAAATTTTTATTAGATAAATCAATTAATATTAAATGTGTATCAGTCCCACCAGAAACAATATCATAATCTAAGTCAATCATTTTATTCGATAGATGCTTTGCATTTAAAATTACCTGGCTACAATATTCTTTAAAGGATGGAGATAAAGCTTCTTTAAAAGCAACAGCCTTTGCCCCTATAATATGCATAAGTGGCCCCCCTTGCATGCCTGGCATTACAGCACTATCAATCAACTCAGATACCATTTTAGTTCTTTGAGACTTGGGGGCAACAATTCCCCATTTATTTTCAAAGTCCTTACCCATTAATATAATCCCTCCTCTAGGTCCTCTAAGGGTCTTATGGGTAGTAGATGTCACAACATCACAATAAGGCCAAGGTGTAGGATGTAAACCAGATGCCACTAGGCCAGATGGATGAGCTATATCAGCCATCAAATAAGCTCCTACTGATTTGGCTATTTCACTGAATTGTTCAAATTCTATAAATCTTGGATAAGCTGAGCCTCCACATATTATTAATTTAGGCTTAAATTCTTTAGCTAGTCTATTAACTTGCTCAAAGTCTACTCTTCCTGTTTTTTGATCTATTTGATATGAAATGAAATTATAACTTTGACCAGAAAAATTAACTTTACTTCCATGAGTAAGATGACCTCCATGAGATAAGTCTAGCCCCATAACAGTATCACCATGAGATAAAAAAGTATTAAAAACTCCCATATTAGCTTGAGAACCAGAATGAGGTTGTACATTCGAATATTCACAATTAAATAATTCATTTAACCTATCTCTGGCTATATCCTCAATTTTATCAACTGATTCACATCCACCATAATAACGTCTACCAGGATAGCCTTCTGCATATTTATTTGTAAGAACACTACCAGCAGCCTCCATAACAGCTTTGCTTGTAAAATTCTCAGAAGCTATCATTTCTAAAGTATTAATTTGTCTAGATAATTCTTCATCAATCAAATTAGATATTTGAAGATCTGTATTTTTTAAGTCCATATTCATTCTTCTATTTTATTAATTCTTGTTTGATGCCGACCACCTTCAAATTTAGTATTAAGAAAAATATCTGTCATTCTATACATACTTTTAATATCTGTAGCTCTAGCACCAAATGCTATAACATTGGCATCATTATGCTTTCTTGACATTTCTGCATGGAAACTAGTACAGCATAAAGCTGCTCTAATTCCTTTATTTTTATTTGCAGCTATTGAAATACCTATACCAGATCCACATATTAAAATTCCCATATCTATTTTTTTATCTATTAACTCTTTAGATAATGCATGTGCATAGTCAGGGTAATCAACAGATTCATTAGAATTACATCCAAAATCTACTACAGAATGATTATTATCTTTTAAATATTCAATCAACAATTGCTTCTCAGTAAATGCTGCATGATCACAGCCAATTCCAATAATCATATTTAATTCACCTTAGTTTTAATTTTTCTATCTATAAAAGAATAACACTCTTTTAAAGATGGGACAACTTTATCATTATCACAACTAGGACAAACCATTTGAACATCAGACGCATTTAAGAACCAATCTGATGGTGAAGAAATATAATTCTCCTTTAAAAACTTTTTTCTTGTAGCGGCATTATACTGTCCATTATCATATGCCATAGAATAATCTTCAAGTGCTATATCGTAAATAATTTTATCCCAAAAATTCAATTCCCCTGATGGATCTTGACAGCTTTGTGCACAAGAGTATAACACTTCAGCTCTTTGAAAATAAGATTCACCTTTTCCAATTTTATTATCATTAGGACCAGTGGTGCTAGCTATAGCTTTTTCCACCCAAGAGTATGCATCTTCATATTTTTCCTCTTCAACCAATATGCTTGAAATTTCAATTGCATATTTATAATTATTATCAATGAAATATAATTCTTCATAAGTAGCTTTCGCCATATCATTATCATATAAAGTTAAATAACTCTCTGCTTTAAGCTCTAAAATTTTTAATGCAAGAGGATCATCTTGAATAGAGTCCGAATACATTAGCATTTCATCAGCATAAGATATTAAATCATCATAGTTTTCTAACTCATTTAATGCCTGTAAAAAGAAAAATCCATACTGTAAATTAGATGGATCTGACTGCCACCTCTCTTTATCTACATCAGAAGTTTCTCTTCCCAATGATTGATAGGCTTGTTTTTTTTCTCCAATTGCTTTTCTATATGAAATATCATCAAGCTCTAATTTTAACCATAAATCAATTATCATGATTTGATCTTCAAATCTAGCAGTATCTCCATATATATCGCATAACTGCTCTAATGCTCGTGGATTTTTATCATTTATAGAAATTACTTTATCTAAATAATAAATTTGCTGTTCCGTATTATTTGATTTTTTCGATAGATATGCTCCAAGTTCTAAAAGTGTTTCATTATTTCCATCTTCTCTTAAACCTTGCTGTAAAGCCCAAAAAGCACTATCTATTTTAACTTCATCTAACTCGAGGAATGATCTAGATAAATTATAATAATTTACTGGATACTCAATTGAATTATCACAATTCATCTCCATCATATACATATTGCAGTATATTGTCCTTCTATAATTTCTATTTTTCCAATAATCAAATTGATAACTTTGATAAAGTCGGCATTCCTCAATATCTTCTTGTGACAAACTGCTTTTTTTTGTAGGATTTTCAGATTCATCTAATGAATTGTTAGCAGTATTTGTTGCAGCACAATTCCATAAAAACAAAATTCCTATTATGAATAATAATTTATAATAACTTTTCATTTACTTACTCCTTGAATTTTCAAACCATCTATTGCCCACTTCAATTGATAAAATAGCATCAATATAATTCTCATCCTGAAACTCTCCAATATTGAGTTTTCCAAATTTAACACCAAAATCAATTAAATTAGAATCTTTATCAATACCAAACCCCATTGTAATAGCAGTATCAGCCCCTTTGGAATTAACAAATAATAATTCTTTATAATATCCACCAATTCGCAAACAAATAACATCCCAAAAAGCATTCTTTTTATTTAAATATTTTTTGTACAATCCCATATTGTATGATATAGTTGAAGGCTTATTATAATTAAAAAGATTGATACTACTTAATGATGGATTATTAAATAAATCATTTTTTTTGTATTCCAAAAGCATACCAAACTTTCCAGTATAATAATGATACCCAATTGAATAATCATCTAATCTATTAAATATGTTATCAAGAAAAGAATTGGTATTTATATCATCTTGAATATAAGTAGAATAGTCTGGATCTCGTTGAAGCAAATCATCACCTGAATCAACATGTAAAAATGTATTACCAGGCTGATATGGATTCGAGGATGTATATTCATTAATAAATACTCTATGATTAACATCCATTGGTCCCATTGAGGCTGCAGAAAAAGCAATTTGGTGTTTACTTAGATCAATCAACCAATCCATTTGAACTTTGTAACCTGAAAATTCATTAAACACTATCTTATAGGTAGAGTCTTGCTGTGAATATTGAAATTCAGATTCGGCAAAGGAATCAAAACTAGATATGAATGTTTTTTTTGTATGAAATTGATTACCAAATAATCGATCAATTTTAAATCCTAAAGAAAAAGAATTATTAATTTTTGTTGAAAAAACAAAGTACGCACTAGAAATACCACCACGAATTTTATAATCAGAACGTAAATTTATCACATCGGCAAAATCCGATATTCCTGAACCTATAAAATATCCATCAGTCTCTTGTAAATCTATATCAGCTCTAGTGTATGGACTCAATCCAAATGAAACAGCATTGTAACTACTAGTAGGGAAAGTAAACGAAAAAGATGAAATTCTTATATCATTATCTGGGTATTCGCTAAAATTGTGAGAAAATTGATTTGAAAAAGAAATTCGCGTTAAATTTGATTTCCAATATGTAGCAATAGAGCTTAAGCTAACACTTTTTAAATTATCTGAAAAAAAAGTTGATTCACCAAGTCCTAAGCCCATTGCATTTATATTATTATATCTTATTCCTGTACCATGCAATTCTAACATGCTCGAATAGAGTCCTGATAAAAAGAAAAATATATATATTATTTTTTTCATTCTATGTAATAAACCTCTAATTTGGGAGTATAAGCATTTATAGTAGATTCATTATTATCTGATGTGCTATATCCATGAAAAACAATACGAGATGTATTATCAGCTCCACCATCTAGCATAAATACAATATCTTCATTAGGGTCTAAGTCCCCTTCTAAAATCTCATTTATTATCGTACCAAAAGGAATTAATACTTGTTTTTCTCCAGAGGCTTGGAGTGGGCCAACTAGAGAAGAAAAAGGAATAGCATCTGCCACGCCTAGCAATCTATTGTTACCGCCTATTGATAGCCATAAATTTGCATCGCCATTAAAAAAGTTATAATTAGAATCTTCATGATTAACATATAATACTAAAGTTGTATAATTATAATTTATTGATACATTAGAATTATCATTTATCCAATTCTCTAATTCTGAAAATTTAAATGAAAATTTAATTCCATTAAAATAATCTAAAACTAAATTATCGGTATTAGAAAATATGTCAGATTCTAAATAGGAATTATCATAAATTGAGATATCTTCAAATAATTCATCTTGATTAATTCTGTGAATTAAATCTTTACTATGTATTTGGCTAGAAGTATTACTTAAATATGGAGAATGATTTAACCTGAATTCTAATGCTTTGAAATCAGTATTAGCAGTAATATCAATAGCTAAAGTTATAAGTCCATTACCCTCATTATAATTAATAGATTTTATATCAAATATTATATTTTTAGATGAATCTACTTCATTTTCAGGTCCTACATCTAGATCTAAGGATGAAAATATATCATAAGAAATAGATTGCGGTATATAATAATTCAATGATGTATCAGATGTTAGGTTTTCAATAATATCAGATAAATTATCTGTTCCCAAATCATTGAAAAACTCTCCATTGTCATACTCAGAATTACCTTCTACACCTTCCCCATTATCCCATAAACCATTATTTTGTGTGCCATTATCATCAACTATACTGCAATCACCATCACTTCCGCAATCAGACCAATTATCATTATTAGGATCTATATTATAATTATCGCCAGCAGGATCACTTCCCTCACCTTCTTCATTTTCATCACATAAACCATCTTCCCCACAATCATGCTCTGCAGGAAACTCTTCTCCAAAATCACGAAAATTATTACCTTCTGTACCTGAAGGATTATAACCTTCTTCATATATTGTATATATCTGATCAATACCGGTATCTTGAAAAGGCTCACAGTTTTCACCTATATCATACTGCCCATTATCGTTTTGATCTAGATAATCCCAAAGACCGTTTCCTTCAGTAGTCGAATCATCATTACAATAAAAGCAATTTTGTTCTTGGCTTTCTGGAATCCCATCAATACCTAAATCAATAAATGGCTCACATATAGTTCCATCATCATTGCAATCCCAAAGCCCATTGCCTTCAAAGCCCTCTCCAATATCCCATTTACCATTACCTTCAGTTCCATTCTCAACATTCCCATATCCCCAATTATCTTCATTAGGATCAGCAACACAATCATTACTATATAAATTATCTAGACAATTATTTACTTGATTGAAATTACATGGATTATTTTGATCTCCAGTTTCATACTCATCAGGACAGCCATCACTACCATAATCACGCCAATTATCATTACTAGGATCTATATTATAATTATCACCAGCAGGGTCCTCCCCTTCGCCTTCTTCATTTTCATCACATAAGCCATCTACTCCACAATCATATTGAGGGGGGAAAACCTCTCCAGCATCATGTTCGCCATTACCCTCAGTACCACTGGGGTTATATATCATATTCTCATCTAAACATGAATCTGGATCATTTATATAGTCATTGCATAAGCATAAATTAGCGTTATTAGGATCCTCATAATTATCAGGACAATTATCTACACCTAAATCATAATAGTATTCATGCTCTTCACCTTCATCATATTCCTGATTTTCATTTATATCAATATAATCCCAATTGCCATTTCCCTCTAAACTATTATCTCCAGATGGGTCAATATCATTAGAAATGATTTTTATGCTATCTATAAAGAAATCTATTACTGATATCGAATCTATAATATCTTGGTTTAATTTATAATTAAGATTTAATTGATAAGAACCTTCTGAAAAGTTTGATTCTTGAAGATTTAAATCATTTATATAGATATTGCTATTATTATATATATCATTATCAAATTCAACTATATTATTCGCAAATAATATTTTTGAATTAGTCTCTAAAGATTGGTTGTGCACATAATAAACATCTAAAGTGTTAAAATCCATGTTAGAGCTATTCAAAGTAGCGCCATCTATCTCATTAAAAGACCATTTATTTACGTAAGCTATACTGTCTTCTAATTCATTATAAATAAATCTAAGTGAAGGTCTGAAAACAGTAGTACTCTGATAATAGTTTTGAGATGACAAGAATTCTATATACTGTTCTTTTTCAGCTATAGGATTATAATCTATAGATATATAATAATCACCTAAAAAACAATCATGTTCACACCACTCATCAGTTAGCAGAGAGCCATCAGCTAGGGGTAAAATCACATGTATTGTATAATTGTCATATTCAATTAGTTCAGAATTGATAACAGTTAAATTTTGGTTAAGAGTATTACTAATTTCATTATCAAAAATTTTGGTAGAATCTTCATCCCACGAGTATAAATTTACAAATCCTCCTTTAATTACAAGGTTGTTTTTATCTATCAAGGAAATTAAAGAATCATTAGAGTCTTCTAACTCAGTAAAAGTACGCAAGACTAACCTTACTGTATCTACGGATAAAATAGAATTCCCATCATCGAGATTTGAATCAAATTGACAATACTTTGAAGATCTAACTAGGCTAGTATTAATTTTTAAATATGTTGTGCTATTGATACCATTAATATTACCTGAATATAAACGATAACTATCACCTATTGAAATATCCTCATCCTGAAATACTCTAACATCTTCAAGTGCAGTAAAAGTCTCAACCATAAATGAGTTATCATTTAAAAAAGATGATGATACAGGCAATGGGTCAGATTCACATGACATTAAAAACAGTACAGAAATTAAAGAACTGACTTTAACAATTTTATTTTTTAAATAATACATTTAAATCTTTTACTTAATTTTTCTTAATAGGGTTTCAACTTTTTTAGCAACCTGGGAAAAAGGTGTGCTATCTGAAACTTCTAAAAACATTGTTTTAGTTTTTTTACTTACAGATGGGAAGCTTGTTTTATTGAATGCTTTCTGCATTGTTTTTTTATCATCATCTACAACAATAAGATAATCACTATACTTAATTGCTTCATGGACATTGTCAATCTTAGCATTAGGAGCTTCAAGATTCACATACTGATAGGAGTTGTCTGATACGTTTCTATATTCATTTATACTATGTAAAATAAATACAGTTTTTATATTGTTATAATATTCATCGCTATTATATACTTTTTTTAATAACATAGGTATGTAAGAAGTTTGCCAATCATTACAAACAATAATATTGGGTTGCCAAAATAATCTTTTAATAGTTTCTAAAGCGACTTTTGAAAAGAAAGCAAACCTATAATCATTATCTTTATAAGCTCTTCCATTTTTTGATTTATATAATAATTCGCATGTTGATTTAAAATATTTTTCACTTTCAGTAAAATAAATTTGAACTCTAGTATTAGGTATAAATGCAGACTTTAAATTTACAGAATCTTCCTCGCCATTAAAATCAATAAGCATATCCTTCAAGCGAATGACTTCTCTCAGAATATATTTCCGCTCACTAATATAGCCATATTTAGGCTGATTAAGTCTAATATCAAAATCAGGAATATCATGTAACTTTGTACATAATTTTCTAGAAAACTCTGAAGAAGAGTAAGTATTAGAAAAAGGGTCGAACTCTGAGGCTAAATAAAATATTTTCAGCATAACTATCTATACCTTTCTATATATTTTTTGGATTTTTGCACTAAATCTATATTATCTGGATAATTAATTATAATTGTATCAAACTGATTCATTGCTTCATCTATCATATCTAGACTAAAATAAGATAACGCTATCTTATACTCAGCATCAGGAGCTTTATTTTTGTCCCCCATTAAAGAAACTTTTTTATATTCAGCAATTGCAAGCTTATATTTTTTTTGTATATAAAAAATTTGAGCAACCCAAAATTGAGCATTATCAGCTAAATTATCATTAGTATCAAAAGCAATTAATTGATTAAATATATCAAGGCTTTTTTCATACTTTTTATTCATATAATATTCAACAGCTAAATCATAAGTCTGTTTATAATCTTCTATTTTATCTATATTAGATTGACTGTTATTCTTATCTATTTCAATACTCAAATCTGTAATATTATTTATATTTTGACTTAAATCTTCAATTTGAGATTCTATTAAAACCAAATCAGTTAATAAATTGAAATACAAACTGTCTGAATAGAATATTTTTTCTTCAATTAAATTTAATTTACTCTGAATCCTTATTAACGAATTAATGATATCTTTATCACTAGTATTTCCAGATATGTCTATTTGCTGAAAAACTCTCATCGAGTCATTCATAGAATTAATCAAAGTAGTATTATTCTGAATTTTCTGATATATATTAGAAATATTTTTATTTAGGTCTTCAATACTACTGTCGTAATTTTGAAAAATACTATCTAAAACTGCATCTTGAGATTTGGCTAATAAAATTTTATCTTCGGATGATGATTCCGAATTAAAACAACCAAAGACCAATAAGGAGAATAAGAGAATTATTTTGTGAGTATTAGTAAAAAAATTTCCCATCAGCATAATTTACAATACTTCTGGGAAATATTTATAACCTTAATTGAAACTACTACAAATCATTATTTATTATATTATTTATTATTCCAATTGCAATAAAACAGGTAACCATAAAAGAGCCACCATAGCTAATAAATGGGAACGGCAATCCAATAACTGGGAAAAGCCCTACAACCATACTCATATTTACTATCATGTGGAAAAATAGTAATGAGCAAAATCCTATTATATTTAATGATTGAAATCTATTAAACAATCTTTGGGAAAAATCTATACTGAAATATATGAATAATAAAAAAATTATTGTTATAGCCAAAATACAGAAAAATCCCATTTCTTCAGATATTACTGAAAGAATAAAGTCGGAATCTTTAATTGGTAAAAATCTCAAATAGGATTGAGTGCCTTCTCCTAGCCCTTTTCCAAGTATTCCTCCAGATCCAATTGCAACTTTAGATTGAAGTATTTGATATCCTGCACCTAAGGGATCATTTTCTGGATACAGTAATTGCAAAATTCTATTTCTATGATATTCTTTAAGCGCATGCTGCCATGCATACGGTGCTAAAAGTCCAAAAGAACAGTTGAGAATAAAATTAAAAATAACTTGAGTGATATTCTTAGATATAAATAATAAAATAACTATTAATAAAAACATCCAAATATAGAACATCAATAAATCTTGCTGAGCTAGCATGCTAATAATAGGAAATATATATAAAACTAATTTCTTAGAATTAACATTTGCCCAATATAGCATAGGCAAAATAGGAAGAACATACATAAGACCAGTACCATAATCGGGCTGTTTAATAATTAAAGATAATGGAATGAGAGTTAAAAAAGCACAAGAAATTATTAATTGATGAGCACTAAAGCTATCTCTATAATCTGCTATAAAACGAGATATAGCCATAATAAATATAATTTTTCCAAATTCAGATGGTTGAAATTGCATTCCTCCAATGATAATCCACCTTGTAGATCCATTTGTTTCAGGCATAAAAAGAGTAATAAATAGAAGCACTAATAAAATAAAATAAAATATATATGCAAATTCATAAAATAGATTATTGCGAATAAATTGAATTATAAAAAAAACAATAAGACCAATAGTTATCCATTTTATTTGATTAGAGAAGACAGAATGTTGTCCTAAAGTATCTAAACTTGCACTTTTTAAAGCTACTAATCCTATTATACATAAAAGTAAAATAGGACCAATAATCCTCAAATGGAATCGTAACACATTATTAAAATTAAAAATTCTACTAATAAAGTTCATTTAATCCCTGTTAATCGATGAAAAATATGAAAAGACATCTTTTGCAATCAATGATGCTACACCTGAACCTCTTCCACCATGCTCAATCATTACTACAACAGATATCTTATTTAAATTTCTTGCAGTCATATATCCCGCAAACCAAGAATGGTCTTCACCATGGGGGTTTTGAGCTGTCCCAGTCTTACCTCTTATATTAACATTTTTATCATAAATTTTTGCACTTTTCCCCGTACCATCCTTACTATTAACTACATCCCACATTGCTTTATTTAAAAATTTCCATATATTTAAATCTAAATCAATATTTTTCTTGATAATATTCTTCTCTCCAATAACTAGATGAGGAGTATATGAATAACCTTTATTTGCAATGATATTAATTAGATTGATTACTTGAAGAGGGGTAGCTAAAACATCCCCCTGCCCAATACCCATATTAGCTTTAGTTCCTCTTCTAGCCCAATCGGTAATCCATAGCCCATTCTCATCTCTAAATTCATATTTCTTTCTCATATAATTAGGAGTAGGAATAAGTCCTTTTCTCTCAGAAGGAATATTAATCCCAACTCTGTTTCCAAAATTAAACTCTTGAGCGGTTAAGGCTAAATCTTCGAATGTAATATTTTCAATTGCTTTATAAAAATAAACATTACATGAAAATTTTAATGCCTCAGCTAAATTTATTTTTCCATGCCCTGAAGGATTCCAACATTTTTTAAATTCACTGACACCTACTTCATGCTCTCCACTACATTCATATATATTATTTTGTTGATTTTTTTTTAGCAATAAAGCAGCTGTAACAAGTTTAAATACAGAGCCTGGTGGATATTCACCGCTAATTACTCTATTTAATAATGGCGTTTTTGAGTCAGTATTCCATTCATCCCATTGCTTTTTCGGTACTGGGCCTATAAAAGATTTTAAATCATAATCTGGAGAACTTGCAAAAGCTAATATTTCTCCATTACTAGGATCCATACAAATGATTGCCCCGGAATTATTTGATAAAGATTTTTCAACTATTGACTGAATTTCTAAATCAATCGTAGTGAATAATGGGGGGCCATTAAAAACATCCAAGTTGTCTTTTTGAATAACCTGTCCTTGATCGACCCCTCTATTATCTACTAATCTATATTCAATACCATTTTTCCCTCTCAAACTATATTCATATGCCTTCTCAATACCACTTCGACCATAGACATCTCCTAATGAATATTTAAATAAAGAATCTACATGATTAAAATGTGTTTTTTTTTCTTTATCAACCAATCCTAAATAACCTAATGCATGAGATAAATTAACTCTTGAAACATATTTTCTTGCTGGAATTGTGGAGAAAAGGATTCCTGGAAAATCTTCTATGCGCTCTTCAATCACAATTCGTTCTTCAAATTTAATAAACCTTTTAATTGTGACTGGAATAAATTTCTCAAGGCTCTGATTTTTATCCATAACTTTAGATATAAAAGCTTCTTTATCAAAATCAATAATAGATTCAAGCAATTCGATATTAAAGTTATCAGATATACTTTTTGTTTTTCTATCTATCACATCTACAGGAATAACTTTTAGACTATAAGTAGGAAGATTATCAACTAAAGGGATATTATTTCTATCATAGATTATCCCTCTCGGAGCTTTTATTTCAACTGAGCGAATACTATTTTTTCCTGAAAGCCTTTTATATTTTTGATAATCAATAACCTGCAATTTGAAGAAAAACAGTAAAACAGGTACCACTAATCCTATAAGATAATATGATAATATTTTTTTCTTATAATATTTATTCAAAACTAATTAATAATTTTATTGTCTATTAAAATAAACTTATTAATAACACAAACAACTAAAAACGTCCATATAGATTGCATAAAAGATAATTGTAATATATAGGATATTGGTGTTAGAGACCTATCATGCATAAGATAAGAAGAAATAATAAAATGTAGTAAATAAGTTAAAAATAAGAATAACATCTTAATCTGCTTGTTCCAAATCTTATTATAATTATTTAAAGAACCTAAAATAAAACCAATAGAGGTCTTAGTCATAGCAAATAAACCTAGTAGTTCATATTGAGTTATTATATCTTGAATAAATCCAAACATAAATCCTAAAATAATAATATAGCTTCTACTATTATGAGTTGATAAGTAGGTCAAATAAACTAAAAAAAGGTCAGTAGCTATGGATTGATTTAATATGTATATTTTAGGAGCAAATAATTGTGCAATAAATATAAAAAATAATATAAAAAATTTATGGTTCAAATAAGTGCTAATCATAAAATTACAAATACATGGTTGTAATTATCTAAATCAGCAAGTATTTCAACAACAATTTCCTGAAATGGATTTTCTTCTTTTTTATCAATAGAAATTACTTTAGCTACCGGTATAGAATCAGGATATATTGTTGATACCCCAGATGTGTAAACAGTATCATTAATAGCAATTTCTGCAGTTTTAATTATCCCATCTATAATTCCTAAATTATTATGAGTAGGAACAAATAAACCTAATGATGAATCTTCTCCTACTCTAATTGATACTTTAAAATTTCTATCATTTATTAACCGGATATGAGAAGCATTATCTCCTACAGAAACAATTCTACCAAATAAACCATTCAAATCTACTACGGCATTATTATCTCTAATACCATGACCCTTCCCCAAGTTAACTATTAGGGTCCTGGTTAAATAAGATGTATTATCATTTACAATTTTACCGATCTGCATAGATATTGGATAGCTATCATAAAATTTTATTATTTTTTTTAATTCGTCTGTTTCTTTAATACTATTACGCAATTGGATATTATTATAACGAAGCAGTACTAATTCTTGTTTTAAAATTTCATTTTCTTTTTGAGTCGATAGCAATCCAAGATACCATCTTTGAGGGTATTTGATTTTAGCGATAATATCTGATATCTCAGATTTCACAGAAGTAACAATCAAAGATTTAGAAGAAAAGTATATAAATGTAGATATGCTTAAACAGAGCAATAAAATCAAGTGATCTCTGTTAATATATTTAATCAAGGCTGAATCAATACGTTTTGATATTTTTTTAGATTATCTAAAACCATTCCTGTACCTTTTACAACTGAATAACATGGGTTTTCTGCAACATGAACTGGTAATCCAGTTTTATTTCGTATATATTCATCCAACCCTTTTAATTGCGCTCCTCCTCCAGTCATAATAATTCCAAAATTGATAAGATCCGTAGAGTGTTCTGGTGGAGTATCTTCAAGAGCTTTTTTAACAGCTGCTGTTATTTGATATATAGTTTCAGATAATGCTTGCCTTATTTCATCTGCTGAAACTTCAATAGTTTTTGGAAGCCCTGTAATCAAGTCTCTACCTTTAACTGCAATTGTTTTACCTGAAGCTCTTACAGCTGAACCTACTGTACATTTAATCGTTTCAGAAGTTCTTTCACCAATTAATAATTTATGATGATCTCTAAACCACTGAATAATTGATTCAGTTTGTTCATCACCAGCAATATTAATTGTTTCTAAAGTACCGATACCATTTAATGATATAACTGCTACTTCAGTTGTTCCTCCTCCAATATCAACAACCATATTACCTACTGGCTGATTAACATCAATTCCTATACCAATAGCAGCAGCCATTGGTTCTTCTATCAAAAAAACCTCACTAGCATTTGCATGCTCTGCCGATTCTTTTACAGCTCTTTGCTCAACATCTGTTCTTCCAGATGGTATGCATATAACGATTCGAGGTCTTGCAATTCTACTTATTTTTAATTTATTTATAAATCCTCTTATCATAGCATCAGCCATTTTATAATCTGCAATAACACCATCTCTAAGAGGGCGTACAGTTTCAATACCTCCATGGGTACGACCAACCATTGCTTTTGCTTCATTACCTACCGCTATAATCTTATTCGAAATTCTATCACGAGCAACAATAGATGGCTCATTGAGAACAATCTCTTGATTTTTCATCCATATAAGAGTATTTGCAGTACCTAAATCAATAGCAATATCACTAGAAAGCATATTACTAAAATTTGAAAGTGAATAATTACTCATAATTATAACCTAATGGTAAAAGTGTCTTATCTTTGTAAGGACCATTGATAAGCCCAACTCATCTGCCTTACTAATAACTTCATTATCCTTAATGGAGCCTCCTGGCTGAATAACTGATGAAATTCCAGCTTTTGCAGCAATTTCTAAACTATCAGAAAACGGAAAAAAAGCGTCAGAAGCCATTATTGCTCCATCTAAACTTAAACCACTTTCTTGGACTTTCCTAATAGCAATTTTAACAGAATCTACTCTTGACATTTGTCCTGCACCTATTCCTAATAATTGATTTTCATTAGCAAATAAAATAGCATTAGACTTAACATACTTAACTAACTTCCAACCTAAAAGCATTGCTCTAAATTGACTATCAGAAGGTCTTTCTTTTGTTGGTATTTCGCATGAATGGATATCAATTTCGGTAAAATCCTTTTCTTGCATAATATATCCACCAAGAGCATTTTTAATTAAATATTGATCAGGGCTATAATTATCACCTATCTTAATTATACGTAGATTTTTCTTCTGTTTAAAAACTTCTAAACTATCTTCATGATATTCTGGGGCAACTATACATTCCAAAAACGGTTCAATTAATAAATCAGCTAGATCAGGATTTACTATTTTATTAAATCCAACGATTCCGCCAAAATAACTAACAGGATCACAACTTACAGCTAGATTAAATGAATCAATATTATTTTCTCCAATTCCAAACCCGCAAGGATTAGCATGCTTAATAATACTACAAGATGGTTGATTGAAATCTCGAACTATAGAAAGCGCAGATTCAATATCCATATAATTATTATAGGATAACTGTTTTCCCTGTAGTTGCTTCCAATCAACCTCTTTATTACCTGACAAATAAAAGCCTGCTTTTTGATGTGGATTCTCACCATACCGAAGCTCGACATCCTTTTGAACACTAATATTAACATTCTCAGGTAGCTCTTCATTATTATATATTGAGGATATATAAGATGAGATTTGTGAATCATATGCAGTTGTAATATTAAAAATTTTTGCTGCATACTTAACTCTTAGACTATTAGGGATATTACCATTATGAGAATCATAGTCATTTATAAAATTATCATAATCATTAAAATCACATATAGGAATTACACTTTCATGATTTTTAGCTGCAGCTCTTAACATTGAAGGTCCACCTATATCAATATATTCAATAGCTTTATCTAATGGCAAATTATTCTTGATTGCTTCTTCAACAAAAGGATATAAATTAACCACAACTAAATCTATTTCTCCAGAATCAATTGATTCCAAATCTTTAATATGATTTTGATTTGATCTATCAGCTAATATCCCTCCGAAAATTTTAGGATGAAGAGTTTTGACTCTACCATCCATTATAGATCCAAATCCAGTTAAATCTGATACAGAAGTAACAGGAATTCCTTCTTCCATAAGTGTTTTCTTTGTCCCTCCTGTTGATAAAATTTCAAAATCTCTATCAACTAGCAACTTACAAAAATCTACAATTCCTGATTTATTCCACACACTAACTAATGCTTTTTTACTCATTTTTCCCTCTAATTGTTTAATATTTTATTAATTATTTTTGGATAAACTAAATGTTCAATAGATAATACTTTCTTTGCTAATGATTCTATCGAATCATTTCTATCCACAACTACTCTCTCTTCATGAATAATCATTCCCTTATCATACTCTTCATTGACATAATGAATTGTAACAGCTGTTTCATTTACACCACTCTTAATAACAGCCTCATGGACCTTTATACCATAAAAACCTTTTCCTCCAAAATCTGGGAGTTTTGCTGGATGAATATTAATAATTCTTTTTTCATAAATTGAGGTTATAATTGATGGAATAAGCTTCATATATCCAGCTAGCACTATTAAAGATGGCTTAACTTTATCTAATTTTTGAATTAAAGTATCATTATAATCATTTTTATTTGGATATCGCTTAGTATTTAAAATAAAAGTTTCTATACCTTTATCTTTTGCAAACAATACAGCCCCTGATAATGGATTGTTTGAAATCAAAATTGGAATTATTGAATTTTTTATTTTACCGTTTAAGATATTATTATAAATACTTTTAAAATTAGACCCTCCACCAGACGCAAAAACAACAATACGATTTTTCATAATTCAATTTGATTAATAGTTTCAATTTCTTCAAGCATTGAGATTTTTTGAATTATTTCACTGTTTATCCTCTCATCTAATTTTATAATAGAATATGCAGATTTATTTTGAGCTTCTCTACTTAAAATATAGCTCGCAATATTAATATTATTATTACCAAGCAATGTCCCAATTTTACCAATTACACCCGGGACGTCATTATTCTTCATAAATAACATTACACCTTCAGGAAATATGTCAATATCATATCCCATAACACTAACTATTCTTGGATGATCCTCAGAGAATACGCTTCCAGATATCGAATATTCACCATTAGAAGTAATGACCTTGGCTTTAATAAGATTTGAATAGCTTATTTTTTTAGATGAATATGAATGGGATATGGAAATTCCTCTTTCCTCTGCTATGGAAATAGCATTAATAAAATTTATTCTATTATCAGTAACCTTATTAAATAATCCTTTTAAAAATGATATTGATATTGGTTTTAATTCTTCGGCTAATCCAAAACATTCTATATCTACTGATTTGACAGCTCCTTCTGTAAGCTGTGAAATTAAAACACCTAATTTTTCAGTCATATCTAAATAAGGTTCTATTTGTTTTAGAATCGATATATCTGCAATAGGAATATTTAATACGTTTGATAGTTTTTGACTAATAAGGAAATCTTTTACTTGCTTACATATTCCTTTTGAAACTCCCTCTTTAGCCTCTATAGTTGAAGCGCCTAAATGCGGAGTAAGCAATAAATTTTTAGTTTTTAGAAAAGGATGGTTAGTATCTAGAGGTTCTTTTTCAAAAACATCTATTGCAGCACCAGCTATCACTTCATTATTAAGAGAGATGCTAAGATCTTTTTCATTAATAATACCTCCACGAGCAACATTAATAATTCTTGAATCAGGCTTCATCTGCTTGAGTCTATCTAAATCGAAAAGATCTCTCGTAGAATCAATTAGAGGAACATGTAATGTAATATAATCAGATATTTTAGTTAACTCATCAATATCTAATATTTTAATTATTTCTGGATCAAACATATCTTGATTAACAAACGGATCATGTCCAATAATTTGCATATCATAAGATAAAGCTCTCTTCATAACTTCTCTACCAATCTTCCCAAGACCAATAATTCCTAATACCTTATCTTTGAGTTCATTTCCAACAAGATTATTTCTATTCCATTCTCCTTTGATTAAGGTCGAATGTCCTATATGTATATTTCTTGATAGTGCTGATAATAATGTCATAGTATGTTCAGCCGCAGATATGGTATTTCCATCTGGAAGATTCATTACAACAACCCCTGCATTTGTGGCTGCTTGGATATCAATATTATCCACTCCTACCCCAGCCCTGCCGATAACAGATAGACTTAATGCATCCTTAATATTTTTAGATGAAATAGTTGTTCCACTTCTAATAATCCAACCATTAATCTTAGGAAGAATTATACTTAGCTCATCATCACTAATGTCTGGTTTATAAATTAATTTTATTCTATCATCTTCTAGGATTTTTAAACCATTTTTAGAAATAGGATCGGTAATTAAAACTTCAAACATTTATAATTCCTTCAATTTGATTAATATAATCTTTTAAATCTTCCATATATATATTACCCATGTGAGGTATTCTAAATGCTTTTCCCCTTAAATTCCCATAGCCTCTATCCATTCTATAGCCCTTTTCTAGGAGTGTATTATAAATTTCATCAATATCCCAATTTTGCGTATTTTCTATACATGTAATAGTATGAGAATGACAGCCTTTTTCTGAAAACAGACTCTGGCCTTTGCTATTTGCCCATCTTATAACATAATCACGCATTTCTTTATGTCTTTTCCACCTATTATCAAAACCTTCTTTTTTTATAATATCAAGGACTTCTCTTAATCCAAATAAATGTGGAATAGATGGCGTTGATGGAGTTTGAAACTTGCTAAAATATTTCTCATACACTTCTAAATCAAAGAAGTATCCTTTATTATTTATAGTTTTAGATATATCTAGCATCCTATCTGATACCGCACATATTGAAAAACCAGCAGGTAGTCCCCATGCTTTTTGTGTTGACGATAAGATAAAATCAATACCTAATTTATCTAATTCTATTTTAACACCAGCCATAGAACTAACTGCATCTACTATCCATAAAATATCTGGGTATTTTGACTTTAATAAATCAGCTATATCATCAAGATTACTCATAACCCCTGTAGATGTCTCATTATGCACCATTGCAAGGACATCATATTTTCCCTTTGAAAGCATTTTGTCTACATCATCTACTTTTACACCTTTTCCCCATTCATATTCAATAACATCGTAACTATAGCCACAAGACTCTGAAACTTTTACCCACTTTGCACTAAATGCTCCATTTACACAATGCAATACTCCCCTTCGAGCACTATTCTTTAAACTCATTTCCCATAAACCTGTAGCTGCATGAGAAATTAAATATATATTATTAGTAGTATAAAGAACCTCTTTTATATCTATAACAATAGATTTGATAAGCTCAGATATTTCTTGTGTTCGATGGCCAATTTGAGGCGTAGAAAGGGCATCCATGATATCTTCAGGAACATGAGTAGGGCCAGGTATAAATAGTTTAGGATATTTACTCATTACAAAATTATATTATTTTCGCACATTGAAAGAGCTTTAAATTAAGTATTAAATTAGCTTGCTCAAAAGTATAAATTAATAAATATGGAAAATAATAATATTCTTAAGATAAATGAGATTTTTAAAAGTATTCAAGGTGAATCTACTTATACCGGATTACCATGTATATTTATTCGATTGACCTACTGTAATCTTAGATGTACATACTGTGATACAGAATACGCATTTCATGATGGACAAGATATGAGTATTAAAGAAATTTTAGAACATATAGAGCCGATGGGGGTAAAGCTTGTAGAGATTACAGGCGGAGAACCCATGCTACAAAAAAATGTAATATCTCTAATGAAAGAATT
>CETU01126400.1_pt1 | contig 20252 bp, 19 predicted proteins | sample 356531 | NCBI WGS metagenome assembly CETU01 (sample SAMEA2623488, study PRJEB7988) | marine metagenome | isolation source: saline water (ENVO:00002010), including
CTGCTGATTACAAATCAGCTGCTCTAGCCAGCTGAGCTATATCGGCTAATTATCGAATTTAACACATATTTCAATGAACCATTCCCTTAAAATGGGCTGCAAATTTAGCAAAATATTTGATAAAGACAACTTTAATGAATACTTTTTTCAGTAATAAATTTGAATAAAGAATAAAAGATTATTTTTTCTTGTTTTTTATAATCTGTTTTCTTAGTGCTTGTGATACTAAACTTATAGACTCTTCAAATGAATTTGTATTTTTTTTTGCAAAAAAAACACCTAAATCTGAATGAAATTTAATTTCAACAATCTTATTTTTATATGATCTAGGTTTATCAACTTTAAGATATATTTCAGCACTAATTAAATTATTAGTAATAGAAACTAATTTTTGTATTTTCTTTTGAATTAAGAAATTTAATTTTCCTGCAATTGAAAAATTAACGGAATTGATTTGAATGTTCATAATAGTAGAGTTTTATGCTCTAGGATGAGCTTGTTGATAAATTATTTTTAGTTTATCAATAGTATTGTGTGTGTATACTTGAGTAGCACTTAAATTTGCATGCCCAAGCAGTTCCTTAATTGCATTAATATCAGCCCCATTATTCAACATATGAGTAGCAAAAGTATGTCTTAAGATATGCGGACTATTTTTATCAATACTACTAATTTTACTTATATATTTTTTAACGACTCTATAAACTAATTTATTGTATACTCTCTGTTTTTTTAAATTAGTAAATAAATATTCATTAAGACAATATTTTGAAATATATGAAGATATTTCAATAATTATTTTACTTGAAAGAGGTATAATTCTTTCCTTATTTCTCTTACCTAATACTTTAACATAATAAGAATCAAAACTTATATGTTTAATTTTAATATTTACAAGCTCTGATAATCTAATGCCTGTTAAATAAAACAATTCAATAATCAACTTATCTCTTTCTCCTATAAACCCTTTGGGAAAAGAAACTTCATTTAATAATGACTGCATACTTTCTTGATCAACAAATACAGGTAATTTTTTTTTTGACTTTGGCGGGATAATTTTCAACATAGGATTAATAGTTAAATAATCTTCTCTAACTAAAAACTTGAAATATGACCTCAATGTAGAAATCTTTCTGTTAACTGAGCTTACTTTTATATCAGATTCTAGCAAAAAAGCAACGTAATTTCTTATAATTTTAAAACTGATTTGTTGAATATCAGTATTTATAGAATTATTATTTTTTAAAAAATTAAAAAATTGTAATAAATCATTTTTATAAGCTATAGTTGTATGAGTTGAAAATCTTTTTTCAGATGATAAAAAAATTATAAAATCTTTTATATACATAAAAACCTTTTTATATGTAACGAAATTACAAATAAAAAGGTTTTAATAAACAAATAGTTTTTTAATATTTTTATTCCATCTCTCTTAAACGAGCATTGGAATAAGAAGCTTTTTGCATTTTGACACGATGTCTTTCAGTTGGCTTAATATATTGTTTTTTTTCACGCAGTCTTTTTAGAGTTCCAGTTTGCAAAAATTTTCTCTTCAAACGTTTTAGAGCTCTATCAATTTGCTCTCCTTCTTTTACAGGTATTACAAGCATCTTTTAAAATTTTAGGGCCGCAAACTTACAAATATCTTTATAAATATCAAAATTGTCAAATAATTTGTTTTGCAATTACTAGTTTTTGTATTTCTGAAGTACCTTCTCCAATAGTACATAGTTTAGAATCCCTGTAAAATCTTTCAACCGGAAAATCTTTAGTATAGCCATAACCACCTAATATCTGAACAGCATCATTTGAGATTTTAACAGCTATCTCTGATGAAAAATACTTTGCCATTGCTCCATTTATAGACATTTTTTGACCATTATTTTTTTTGTACGCTGCTTTGTATGTTAATAATTCTGCAGCCTCTATTTCTGACTTCATATCTGAAAGTTTAAATGAAATTGCTTGAAAATCAGAAATAGGCCTACCAAATTGTTGACGTTCTTTAGAATATTTTAAAGCAGCTTGATATGCTCCCTTTGCAATTCCTAAGGAAAGTGCAGCGATTGAAATTCTTCCTCCATCAAGAACCTTCATAGATTGAATAAATCCTTCACCAACTTTACCTAATATATTTTCTTGCGGAACTTTACAATTATCAAAAATTAATTCTGCAGTTTCAGAAGCTCTCATACCTAACTTATCCTCCTTTTTACCAAAACTCAATCCAGGTGTTCCCGACTCTACAACAAATGCAGTCATACCTCTAGAATCTCCCTTTTCACCTGTTCTTGCAATCACTACCACTATATCTCCTGAAATAGCATGTGTGATAAAATTCTTTGCTCCATTAAGCACCCAAAATTGACCATCATAAACTGCTGTTGTTGACATTCCTCCAGCATCAGAACCAGTATTATGTTCGGTTAGACCCCAAGCGCCAATCCATTGTGCTGTTGCTAGCTTAGGAAGCCACTTTTTCTTTTGATCTTCACTACCGAATTGCAAAATATGACCCGTACATAATGAATTATGCGCAGCCATTGACAAACCTATAGAAGGATCTAAAATAGCTAATTGCTCTATAGCGGTAATATACTCATCATATGTAAAACCCGCTCCTCCATACACCTGAGGAACAAGCACACCCATTAACCCTAAATTACCCAGTTTTTTAAAAACATCTAAAGGAAAAAATTGTTTATCGTCCCATTCTCTAACAAATGGTGTAATATTATTTCTCCCAAATTGCCTAATCATATCCGCAATCATTTTTTGGTTCTCATTGTAACTAAAATTCATATCAAATAATCTTTTAAAGTAATAATATTCGTTGAATATTTTTTTAAGCAACTCTTACCACTTAAATAATCTAAACTAATTATAAAAGCAAAACCAGCCACTTTTGCATCTAACTTCTTGATTAGTTCTGCTGCAGCTGTTGCAGTACCTCCTGTTGCTAATAAATCATCATGAATTAATATATTCCAATCTTTTTTAATATCTTTTTTATGAACTTCAATAGTAGAAGTACCATACTCTAATTTATAACTCATACTAATTGTTTCAGAAGGAAGCTTTCCTTTCTTTCTTATTGGAATAAAAGGAATGTTCATCTTGTTTGCTAATAAAAAACCATATAAAAAACCTCGACTCTCGATTCCAACTATAGCATCTACTTTTATATTTTTTAATCTTTGAATAAAAGTATCAATTATCTTATTACTGAGTTCACTATCCATTAGTAATGAAGTAATATCTTTGAAGTTTATTCCGTTTTTAGGAAAATCAGGTACAGTTCTTATTACATTGTCTATTTTTTCTCTAACGGACATTCTTAATATTTTTAATGTATTTTTTAAGCTCAAGTTTAACTTTTGGAAATAATATTATTAAACCAATCATATTTGGAAATACTAATGCTAAAATCATTGCATCAGAAAACTTAATTACCGCATCTAGGGTTGCTGAAGAACCAATAACAATAAAAATAAGAAATAATCCTTTATATAATAAATCAGCTGTTTTACCTTTTCCAAATAAATACTTCCATGACTGAAGACCATAATATGACCAAGAAATCATAGTAGAAAAAGCAAAAAGAACAATTGCAATTGTCAGTATAATTGAAAAACCTGGAATAGAAGAATCAAAAGCTTTAGAAGTTAAATCAACTCCACCAATTGATTCTCCTGTCTTATTTAAAAAAACTTTACCACTTTCAACTGTTCCATAAGAAAATTGACTTTCTAAATTACCACTTTCCATATTAAAAAATATAATAACAAAAGCTGTCATGGTACAAATTACAACCGTATCAATAAATGGTTCTAATAAAGCAACAACACCTTCTGATGCAGGATTTTTTGTTTTAACTGCAGAATGTGCTATCGCAGCAGATCCTGCTCCAGCCTCATTAGAAAATGCAGCACGTTGAAAACCCACAATAATAACACCAATAATGGCTCCTACACCAGCCATAGGAGTGAAAGCTCCATTAAAAATTAATTCAATAGCTTCATCTATATATGAAAAATTCATTAAGATAATAAAAAGGGAAGCAACAACATATATTCCAGCCATAAAAGGAACAATTTTTTCAGTAAACTTTGCAATTCTCTTAATACCTCCAATTATTACAATTCCAACTAAAACAGCAAGAATAATTCCAATAAAAAAACCCGACGAGCCCCCAGATAATGAAAACATTGTAGAAAGCTGCTCGGTTGCTTGATTAGACTGAAATGCATTTCCTCCACCAAAAGAAGCTCCAACACAAAGTATTGCAAAAAGAACTGCCAAAATTTTTCCCAAAACTTTCATCCCTCCTTCTTTTAAACCTTTTTCCAAATAATACATAGGACCTCCATAAACTGTTCCATCATTACCAACGTCCCTGTATTTAACACCCAATGTACATTCAACAAATTTTGTTGACATACCAATCAAACCGCAAACTATCATCCAAAAAGTTGCGCCAGGTCCACCAAGAGCTATAGCCACAGCAACTCCTGCAATGTTACCCAAACCAACGGTTCCGGAAACGGCAGTAGCTAAAGCTTGAAAATGCGAGACTTCACCATCTTTTCCTTCATCATTAATTGTCCCCTTAATATCTCCTTCAATATTTAAATTAGACTTTTCAGCAGAATGATTCTCTAAATCATCATATTTACCTCGAACTGTATTTATTGCTAATTTAAATTTAGTTAATCCAGGAAAAGAAAAATAAATTGTAAAAAAAGTTGCACCAAAAACTAAAATAAGTAACACTATAGGGATATCTATTCCTCCAATATTTATAGTAGTAAGAACAAAATTCTCCCAATCTGTTGCAATTGGCATAAACTGATCATTAATCTTTTTATCCATACCTTCCGCAAGTGTCAAAAAAGGACTCATAATAAAAAATGATAATAAAAATTTCTTCATAATTGTTTTTTTAATTGTTGCTCAATAATTGATAAAGACTCTTCAAATGAATGAGGATTATATTTTAAATGACTTATTGCCTTTTCTAAAATAAAACCTGTTTTTCTAGGTCTTTCAGCTTTTTGATTTAAATCATTAGTATTAATTTTGTTTAACTTTTTACAAGAATACCCAAAATATTTTGCAGTTCTTTCAACAATATCATAAATACTCATAATATCTTTTCCCGAAACATGGTAAATTCCAGTAACTTTCTTCATTGCAGCAAATATACAAGCATCTGCCAAATCCTCAGCTAAAGTTGGAGCTCGAAATTGATCATCTATAATATTAATTTCTTCTCCTTTTTTCAAAGCAGATTTTGCCCATAAAACAATATTACTTTTGGTTAAACCTTCAGCAACTCCAAACAAAATAATTGTTCTTAAAATTGTAGACTGAACATTATGTTGTAAAAGAAGCTGTTCAGATTTAAGTTTTGACATACCATAATATGAAAGCGGATTTGGCACATCATCCTCTTTATATGGTCCTGATTTACCATCAAAGACAAAATCTGTCGAAATATGTATTAAATGAGCATTTACACTTAAACATGCATTTGCTAAGTATCCAACAGCATTACAATTTAAATCATCACATTTTTCTTTTTGGTCTTCACATAAATCAACATTAGTCATCGCTGCTGTATTAATAACAACATCAGGCTGTATATCAAAAATAATATTCGAAACAGCAAAATTATCTGTAATATCTAAATTAAAGTATTTATAACCTTTTCTATTTTGAACCCTATTTTGCCCTTTTGATGTCGCTATTAAACTAAAAAAACTATCAGATTTTAATTTATTAATAAGTTTTTGCCCAAGAAGACCATTACTTCCAGTTATTAAAATTTTCATCAAATTAATCTTTATTAATTTTTTGATGATTGATTAAAACATCAATCTTATCTACGATTACCTTTTCAAGATCCATAATAGAATTTTCTACTTTAAGAATTTGATGCTCAAGCTCTATAATTTTGGCTTGATTTTTTTTTGATTTTTGAATATCAATAATTAACCAAGCAAAAGCAACAACTTCAATAATTAATAATATTATTGTTAAAATAATTTGTAAATCACCCATATCTTATAAATCAAATACACTTCTCTTTTTATATTTAAAATGATATCTTATTTTTAGAATAAATATCATCATCAAATATACTAATATAGTAAGTGCATTTGCAAAACTTGCATAAATAAAAACAAGCCTAACAAATGACACTCTTACACCAAGTAAGTCACCCCACCAAGAGCTTACACCAAAAAACCTCTTTTCAAATACTAATCTTAATAATCGTATCATAAATTAATGTGTAGACCTGCAAATTAATCATTTTTTAGATAATATATATATTAGCACAAAAATATTTAACTATTTACAAAATGTTTTATCTATTTTCTAAAATACTTGTATTTTTAATTAAACCAACTACATGGTTAATACTACTAATTATAGCAGCAATAATTTTTAAAACAAACAGAAAAAAAATATTAATAACAACTCTGTTTATATTTTATATTTTAACGAATAGTTTTCTTGCAGATAGCTGTTCTAAGATTTGGGAAAGCAAAAGAATAAAACTAAAGAAAAATTACGATGTTGGAATTGTTTTAGGGGGTGTCTCAAATTATGACTCTAAAAAACAATTACATAACTTTAATAAACACGTAGATAGATTAATATATGCAGAGCAACTATATCGACAGGGAAAAATAAAGAAAATTCTATTAAGCGGTGGAAATGGAATGTTATTTAATAATGGATATAAGGAGGCAGAATCAATGAAAAATCACCTCTTAAAAAATAATATTCCACCGCAAGATATTATAATAGAAAACACATCAAGAAATACCAAAGAAAATGCATTTAATTCCGTGAAAATTTTGAATAAAAATTTCAAAGAAGGTGATTTTTTACTTATTACATCTGCAATACACATGAAAAGAGCTAAGCTTTGCTTTAATAAAGCCGGTATTGATATAGATTACTTTGCTACTGACTATACAAATTCAAACACAAAAATTAGATTAGATTATTTATTTATACCTCAATCTGGTGCTATCGAAGTTTGGGAAGAATTAATACACGAGTTATTTGGTTATATTAGCTATAGACTATTTTTCTAAAAAGCCTAAATCAGATAATAAGTTAGACATATTTTGTTGTATTTTTTTTGATTCAATTTTTGCATTTTCAGCAAAACTTGCACAATTACTTGCATAAATAATACTTCTTGAAGAATTAATCAAAATACCACACTCAGAATTTAAACCATACTGTGCGACTTCATACAAACTTCCTCCTTGCTTCCCCACTCCAGGAATCAATAAAAAATGATTAGGTATAATCTTTCTAATTTCTTTTATTCTTGTAGCTTTAGTTGCACCAACAACATACATCATATTCTTAGAAGAACCCCATTTTTTAGAAACCCTTATAATTTCTTCAAAAAGATGTAAGCCATTTGCCAACTTAGTATTTTGAAAATCTAATGAACCTTGATTTGAAGTTAGGGCTAAAAGTATTACCCACTTATCTTTATAATTTAAATAGGGTGAAATAGAATCAAATCCCATAAATGGAGAAAGAGTAATACAATCAAATTTTAAATTATCAAAATAAGATCTAGCGTACATTTTTGATGTATTACCTATATCTCCCCTCTTCGCATCAGCTATTGTAAGAATATTAGAAGGGATATAATCAATAGTTTTTTGCAATGAAAGCCACCCCTGTTTTCCCATACTTTCATAAAATGCAATATTGGGTTTATATGCAACACAAAAATCTTTTGTTGCATCAATGATAGATTTATTAAATTCAAAAACAGGGTCTTCATACTGCAATAAGTGTTTGGGGATCTTGTTAATATCAGTATCTAAGCCTATACACAAAAAAGATTTTTTAAGTTTAATCTGTTCAATTAATTTTTGTTTATTCATTTGAACCTCCGGTTTTTAATTTTTCAGCATTTTCAGCTAAATGAAGTTCATCAATAAACTCCTGAATATCACCTCCCATTGTAGATTGTAAATTATATTTTGTAAGAGAAATTCTATGCTCTGTAACTCTTCCTTGAGGATAATTATATGTTCTAATTTTAGCGGACCTATCTCCAGATGAAACCATTGTTTTTCTGTGTTTAGCATCTTCATCTAACTTCTTCTGTAGTTCAAGCTCATAAATTCTCGAACGTAATACTTTTAATGCTTTGTCATAATTTTTAAGTTGAGACTTCTGATCTTGACACTGAGCAACAACTCCTGTTGGTATATGTGTTAATCTCACTGCAGAGTATGTTGTATTTACAGACTGGCCTCCTGGTCCAGAAGAACAATATGTATCTTTACGTATGTCAGCTTGATTTAATTCTACATCAAACTCTTCAGCTTCAGGTAAAACAATAATAGTCGCAGCAGATGTATGAACTCTTCCTTGTGTTTCTGTTAGTGGCACTCTTTGCACTCTATGTACTCCTGATTCAAACTTCAATTGACCATAAACATCATCACCAATTATATTAAAAATTATTTCTTTATAACCTCCTGAAGTTCCATCAGAAAAATCAACCAATTCTGTTTTCCAGCCTTTTGATTGAGCAAAAGCGGTATACATTTTATATAAATCTCCAGCAAAAATAGATGCTTCATCACCACCTGTTCCTGCCCTAATTTCCATTACTGCATTTTTGGAATCTGCAGGGTCTTTAGGTATAAGTAATATTTTAATTTCCTCATCCATTTTATTTTTTTTAGGCAAATTTTCATCTAAATCTATTTTTGCAAGCTCTTTCATTTCTAAATCATCTGATTCAGATAAAATTTGTTTTGCCTCTTTTATATTGGATATTAAATCTCTGTAGTCCTTATATATTTTAATGATCGGCTCTAAATCCTTATACTCCTTACTTAACTGAACATATGCTTTCATGTCATTCATAATATCTGAAGAAGATATCAACTTTTCCACTTCTAAGTATCTATCATGAATTGCGCTAAGTTTATCAAGCATAATTAATATATAAATGTTCCAAAATCAGAACTAATAGTTAACTTTTTTCCTTTATAACTTTCTACTCTTCCTATAACCTGTGCATCAACATTAAATGATTTAGATATAGATATAATCTCCTCTGATACTTCAAGTGGAACATATAGCTCCATTCTGTGACCCATATTAAACACTTTATACATTTCTTCCCAATTAGTATTTGATTCTGCTTGAATTAGTTTAAAAACAGGAGGTAATTCAAATAAATTGTCCTTTATGACATGTAAATCTTCAATGAAATTTAAAATCTTTGTTTGAGCGCCTCCACTACAATGAATCATGCCATGGATTTTAGACCTATATTTTTCCATTATTTTTTTTATTACTGGAGCATATGTTCGAGTAGGAGAAAGTACTAACTTACCAACATCTAATTCTAGTGAATCTATAGATTCCGTTAGGCTTTTACTTCCAGAATAAACCAATTTTTCAGGAATCTTAGAATCAAAACTCTCAGGATACTTATCTATTAAGGATTTATTAAAAACATCATGCCTTGCTGACGTTAAACCATTACTACCAATACCACTATTATATTCAGACTCATAATTAGCCTTTCCGAATGAAGATAATCCTATTATAACATCTCCATCGGATATCTTAGAATTATCAATTACATCATTTCTTTTCATTCTTGCAATTACAGTAGAATCTACAATTATTGTACGAACAAGGTCTCCAACATCAGCTGTTTCACCTCCTGTAGAAATAATATTAACACCAAACGATTTAAACTCTTCTATTAAATCTTCCATTCCATTAATCACAGCTGAAAGGACATCTCCATTAATTAAATTTTTATTTCGTCCAATTGTGGAAGAAAGCATAATATCATCAACAGCCCCAACACATAAAAGATCATCAATATTCATAACAAGAGCATCTTGAGCAATACCTTTCCAAACACTTAGATCATTAGTTTCTTTCCAATATAAATAAGCTAGAGATGACTTAGTACCAGCACCATCAGCATGCATAACTAAACAATATTCATCATCTCCGGATAAATAATCTGGAACAACTTTACAGAATGCATGTGGAAAAAGACCTTTATCTAATTTACGAATTGCTCCATGAACATCTTCTTTATCTGCAGAAACACCTCGACCATTATATCTATCTTTAATCATAACTGTAAAAAAAAGCATCCTATTAAATAGGACGCTTATATATTATTAAAATGAATAATTAATTATCCTCAACAACTGTATTGTATTCTTTACTAATAATCCTAAAAGCAGCTCTTCTGTTATATCTATTGGCTTTTTGTTTATTTTTCTTAAACTTAATTTTTCTAATATAAGATTCTGTAAGAACATCTCCAACTTTAAACCTCCCATCTTCAACTTCAATTACAAATGGCTCATTTTTACCCATTGCTTTAGTTATTAATTGACCAGGATTAACGCCAATTGAAACCAAGTAATCAAAACATGCATCTGCTCTTTTCTGAGATAACCTTTTATTTTGATATTGCGAACCAATATCATCTGTATGTCCAGTAATTTGAACAATAAAATTAGTATTATCCATAAGGCCTTCAGCTAATTTATTAAGAGCTAAAATAGATTCTTCATTTAGTTCATACTTATTAAAGTCAAAATTAACTATTGGTAAAACTACTTCCTTTTTCTGTGGATCAACTGCTATATCAACTATTAAAATTTTATCTGTTTCTATCCCTTCAGTTGTTTCTTTCACAGTTTGTGTTATATATCCTTCAGTATTAACAATAACTTCGTATGAAGTCAACGGATCTAAAGGAAAAGAATATTTACCTGTGTTATCTGTTTTAACAGAAGCTGTAGTTCCATTACTACCAACAAGCTTTACAGTTACATCTGTCATTATGGAACCAGTTTTTGCATCAGTTAAAATTCCTTGAATTGATAAATTTAATGCGACAAGCTCAAATTGGTATATATCATCTCCTCCAAAACCTCCTTCTCTATTAGATGTTAAATATCCTCGCTCTTGACCACTTTCAACAATCATTGCAAAATCATCTCCAGATGAATTTATTGGAGACTTTAAATTTACTGGAGAAACAAAAGCACCAATGTTATTTTCTGTAGTCTTATAGATATCTAAACCACCCATTCCAATATGCCCATTAGAAGCGAAATATATGGTTATTTTACCTTCATCATCCTCTAAAATAAAAGGAAATAATTCATCTCCTGCAGTATTCACAAGATGACCTAGATTTTGTGGTTCACTCCAAGTATTTCTTTTGCCTCTTCTTGAAATCCATAAATCTTTTCCACCATATCCATTTGGTAAATCAGCAGAAAAAATTATTATCGTTTCATCTTTATTTAATGTAGGATGACCAACAGTATTACTATCAACTTTTAATTGTAATAATTTACTTTCTTTCCAATCTCTACCACTTCTTTCAGACACATAAATACCACAACCTAAAATCTTCTTTTTCTCAAATTTACATTGCGTAATATACATTATCGTCCCTCTATTATTTAAATGAATTGGCCCTTCATTTCCTGTTGTATTAATTGGAGGTGTTTCAAGAGAGGGTTTTGACCAAAAATTTCTCTCTTTGTTGAAAGTAGTAAACCATATATCTGAAAAATATTCACCTGTTCTGCCGTCAATTTTACTTGACAGATCACCCTCTCTAGATGAAACAAAATATAATTTAGAATAATCTCCATCCCCGTAAGTTGGAGAAAAATCATTATATCTTGAATTAAGTAAAGGCATGGATTTCACTCTATATCTTGTCGGAAGATCTTTCCATTTTAATGCAAAATCGCATGATCTCAAGCCTAACTCTCCTTTAATAAATTTAATGTGTCGAGCATCGTCAGAAGCTAATTTCATTATTTCTTCTTTGCTCATTTTTTCTTCAGCTAATGTTTTCTGTATGTAATCAACATATTGATCACGAGCTTTTTCATATTTTCCAAGCATTCTTAAAACTTCTGCATAATTAAAAATTGCAATTGCATCATGATAATTCATAAAAACTGCTCTCTCATAATAAATCGAAGCTTGCAAGATTTTACCAGATAATCTGTAACATTCTGCCTGTTTAAAAATATTTTCAGCCTTTAAATTCTTATCCTTAGTTTTTTTGTAGGCTTTTTTATATAATTCAATTGCTTCTGAATATAGTTCTAGTTCAAACGCTTGATCTGCCTTTTTCATTTTACGATTTTTTTGGCTATATAAATCAGAAAATGAAAACACAACCAAAAATAACGAAGCTATTAATAAATAAATTTTATGTTTCATGAGAATAATATTTTTAATATTTCGTAAAAATATACAATAATTTATAAATAAGTATAATCAAAAAATTGAATTATAAAAAAATAATTGTTAAGAGCTGTAACTAAACTGACTTAACAGTTTTAACAATTATACCTGCAATCTTGTAAGGGTCTCCATTTGAAGCTGGTCTTCTATCCTCTAACCAACCTTTCCAACCCTTTTCTACAGTTATAATTGGAATTCTAATTGACGCCCCTCTATCAGAAATACCGTAACTAAAATCATTTATTGATGCTGTTTCATGAAGACCTGTTAGTCTTTGATCATTATACTCTCCATAAACAGCTATATGCTCACTCGCAACAGGACGAAATGCTTCACATATTTTCTCATATACTTCTTGAGAGCCACATTCTCTCAAAGTAGAATTTGAAAAATTAGCATGCATTCCAGAACCATTCCAATCACCTTTTACAGGTTTTGGATGGTATTCAATATAATACCCATAGTCCTCAGTTAATCTATCTAACAAATATCTTGCAACCCATAATTCATCCCCAGCTCTTTTAGCTCCTTTAGCAAATAACTGAAACTCCCATTGACCACAAGCTACTTCTTGATTAATTCCTTCAAAATTTATTCCTGCTTCAATACAGAGATCAGCATGCTCTTCAACAAAAGATCTTCCATGTGTATTTTTACCACCAACTGAACAATAATACATCCCTTGAGGTCCAGGATAACCTCCCATAGGAAAGCCTAAAGGTAGCTGAGTCTCAACATCCATTATAAAATACTCTTGTTCAAAACCAAACCAGAAATCATTATCATCATCTTCAATTCGAGCCCTAGCATTTGATTCATGAGGAGTACCATCTGCATTTAACACTTCAGTCATCACTAAAAAACCATTCTCTCTAACAGGATCAGGAAAAATTGCTACAGGCTTAAGAAGACAGTCTGAAGAATTCCCTTCGGCTTGTTTAGTAGAACTGCCATCAAATGCCCAAATTGGACAAGAATCTAAGTTACCATCAAAATTTTCTACAACCTTAGTTTTACTTCTCATGTTTTGCGTAGGACTATATCCATCTAACCAAATATATTCTAACTTAGTCTTCATTTTTTTTTTGTAATTTAAAATTATTATTTATTACAAATAAACTAAAAGTATTGTGTCAATCAAACATTACAGTATTTAGAAAAATACTGATTTATTAACAATTTATTAAAACAATTAATTTAAAGTAAAATATATATAAAGTATATACAAGAAAAATAACAATAATCCTTCTTTTCTAAACAAATACTTTTTATTATTAAAGTATATTAAAACACCTAAAATAATTGTTATTGAAAGCATACATATTGTGTCAAATGACAATAATGCTTGTTCAATCATATTGATTGATTTAATCGAAGCCGTAAGACCAAGGACAGCAAAAATATTAAAGACGTTAGAGCCAATAAGATTTCCAATGGCTAAACTATCTTCATTTCTATATGCCGCAACAATTGATGCAGCAAGTTCTGGCACACTTGTGCCTATAGCGACAATAGTTACAGCAATTACCCTTTCTGGAACTTCAAAAAAATTAGCAATATCCATGCAAGAAGTAACTAAAAAATCTGCACCATATTTTAAAAGAAAAACTCCAAAAAATATCATTAAAATACTATTCAAATATTTATGATTTTGTTTCGAATCTACTAATTCATTTTTTTCATATTTTGAATCAAAATTAGTATCACGAGCATCTCTGATTAAAATTAAAACATATACTATTAATAATAAAAAAAATAAGTAACCTACATAACTTGGAATTCCTTTAAAATAATATAGAATTAAAGCTAAAACCAAAGATGCGATAAACATCAAAGGATAATTTAAAGATAAGACTTTACTTGGAATTTTTACTTTAAAAAGTATTGCTGTAATTGCAAGAACTAGTGCAAGATTAGCAATGTTTGATCCTATAGAATTACCCAAGGCAATATCACCGCTTCCACTAAAAACTGCCTTTAAACTAACAAACAATTCAGGTGCTGATGTAGCAAAAGAAACTACTGTCATACCAACAACAAGAGTAGAAACTTTCATTTTGACTGCTAAAGAAACAGAACCTCGAACTAATAATTCACCTCCAACAAACAATAAAATAAATCCTAAAATTAAAAAAAATGCAGTAATCATTTTTCTAAATCAAGATCGTCATTAACAGAATTGGCACTTTCACGTATTTCTTTTTTTATTTCATTAGAAGCATCCCTAACTTCTCGAATACCTTTACCGATTCCTCTTGCTATTTCAGGAATTTTTTTAGAACCGAAAAACATAATAATAAAAAGTAAAACTATAACAATTTCAGCTCCTCCAATAAATAATAACATAAAACAAAAATAAAAAAACCTATTTAATGCAAGAGTTAATAATTATTAAAATAAAGAGATTATTTATTAGTACTCTCCTTCTTTATTGTATCAAGCATAATTGGTGATGCTATAAACAAAGAGGAATATGTTCCAACAAGAACACCAACCATTAATGCAAACATAAACCCTTGAATAACCTCTCCTCCGAAAATAAAAATAATTAATAAAACAAAAAAAGTAGTTAAAGATGTATTAATTGTTCTACTTAAAGTGGAATTTAAAGCACCATTCATTATATCTTTTACTTGTTTCTTTTTATTATTATTTAAATATTCCCTAACTCTGTCAAAAACTACCACCGTATCGTTAAGTGAATAACCAATAATAGTTAGAATAGCAGCTATAAAAGCCTGATCAATCTCTAGTGAAAAAGGTAATAATCCATAAAATATAGAAAATAAAGAAAGAACAATTATAACATCATGAAAAGCAGCAAGAACCGCCCCTAAACTAAATTGCCATTTTCTAAACCTTATAAGTATATAAACAAAAATTATAATAAGAGAAAAAACTACAGCCCATACTGCAGACTGCTTAATATCATCAGCAATTGTAGGCCCAACTTTCTCAGAACTTTGAACATATTGTTTCTTGAATTTTTCTAAAAGTATTTTTTCCTTTTCATCTTCGAGAACTTTTATCTTTTCAGTTTTTTCTTGCTTATTATCATCTTTCCTTAATTCCTCTATCTCTTTATCTATAGATCCAATTTGATCTTCTTTAAAAAAAGATTCAGATAATAAAAACTTACAGCCTTCATAAAGTTTTTGAGTAATGATACTGTCAACTTCTTTGTCATTGTTATCTATCAAATAAGATGTTGTAATTTTTATTTGATTGGTGTTTCCAAAAGTCTTTACTTCTGGAGCATAACTCAACCCCTCTTCATCAACAAACAATTTGGATAAGGAGGATCTAACCTCCTCATTATTTACAGGCTTATCAAATCTAACGACATATGTTCTTCCTCCCGCAAAATCAACACCCAAATGAAGACCTTTGGTAAAAAGAGAACTAATACCTATACCCAAAATAATTAAAGATAAAGCATAAAATCTTTTTCTTTTACCTATAAAATCAATATTTATATTCTTAAAAGCTCCATCAGTAAGTTTAGTTGAAAAAGAAATACTTTTTCCTTTATCTAATCTTGATTGAATAATTAAACGAGTGATAAATATTGCAGCAAACAATGAAGTTAAAATACCAATGATAAGAGTTGTTGCAAACCCTTTTATAGGCCCTGTACCAAAAGTATATAATATTATACCCGTTAAGAGTGTTGTCACATTAGCATCAATGATTGAACTATATGCACTTTGATATCCGTCCTTGATTGCTAATTTAATCCCTTTACCGTTTTTCATCTCTTCTCTAACACGCTCATATATAAGTACATTTGCATCAATAGACATACCGATAGTTAAAATAATTCCAGCAATACCAGGAAGTGTCAAAACAGCTCCCAATGATGCAAGAACACCAAAAATAAAGAAGATATTTACCAATAAAGCAACATTAGAAGCTAATCCTGCTTTACCATAATAAAAAGCAATATAAATTAGCACAATAATAAGCGCATATATAAATGAAGACATTCCTGAACTAACTGCCTCTGCTCCTAAAGAAGGACCAACTATTGCTTCATTAATAATTTTTGCTGGAGCTGCGATTTCTCCAGTCTTTAAAATATTTGCTAAATCCTCGGCTTGTTCCAACGTAAAGTCACCTGTAATAGATGACCTACCAGCTTCAATCTCTGTATTAACATTAGGCCAAGAATACGCTACACCATCTAAAACAATTGCTACTGGCTTTCCTATATTTGCCTTTGTAAATGTTCTCCATTGCCCTGCACCTCTACTATCCATTTGCATACTAACACCAGCTGATTGTCCATCAATCTCTTCAACCGCATCAGTTACTACATCTCCTTTCATTGGTGAAGTAACTTTTGCATAACCACTTGGATTTTGTATACTACCTCTAACATCATTATTACGCTTTAACGCTATTAAATCAATTGTTGGATTATTTTCTTGTCCGTTGTCTTCAAAATTATATGCAAAAACGACATCTAAGCCAGCATTTTTAAATACTTTTAAAAAATCTGGATTTTTAATAAGTTTATTAATTTTAGAAGTGTCTTCAACTTTCACTTCAAATTCTAAAGCAGGAATTTGCTGTCCATTCTGATTTCTATTAATTTTTTGAGGTAAAAGAGTTAATACTGACTCAATACCTTCAATATTTAAAGAATTTGACTCTATTAAATATGGATATAAATCCGCATAGCTATATGTTTCCCAAAATTCTAATTTTGCAGCAGCTTGTAATAATTTTTTTGCTCGTTCTGTATCTTTAATTCCTGGAAGCTCTATTAAAATTCTTCCAGCATCTAATCTTTGAATGTTAGGTTGTGTAACTCCAAAACGATCTATTCTAGTTCTCAATGTATTAAATGTCCTATCAATGGAGCCATCAATTTCTTTTCTAAGAACCTCAATTACCTCCTCATTTGAAGCATCAAGACCCAAACCTTTGTTCTTAAGCTGTGCATAATAAATAATGGCTAAGCCTTCATCTTTAGATAATTTTTCGTATTCATCAGCAAATAATGTAAGATAATCATCACTACCGTCAGTTTGTCTTTTAGAAGCATTTTTGAGAGCTTTATTAAAGTTGATATCTGTACTGTTGTTTGCTAATGCTTTAAGAACATCAACAACCATAACTTCTAATGTAACATTCATCCCCCCCTTTAAATCAAGACCTAAATTTAATTGTCTTTTTTGACACTGTAAAAGTGTATAGGGTCCAAATACTTTTTCTGAACTTTTAGATTCTAAGTAACTGCGTTCTACATCTTGTTGAAAATTATCAAGATAAACATCGGTATTAGTATATTTATCTTTATCTAACTCATTTGTTAATGAGTCAATATAAGCTTGAGTTGAATCCTTTTCAAGTTCCTCTGACAATAACAAACGATCACGTTCTATAATTTTGGCTTCTTCATTTCTTTTATATATAGATTCTTGAACTGCATCTTCCTCGATATTATTTACAACCCAAGTAAATGATAGTTGATATAAGCACACTATTGCAAAAAGTATTGCAAAAATTTTAATAGCATTTCTTTCACGCATAATCTTAAATTATCTGATTAAAAGTCGGCAAATATAAGATTATAAAGCAAATAATACAATTACTCATGCAATAAAGTGAAACTATAAAAATACTATTGATACATTTATTTTTTTTTTACACAAAAAATATTAGCTTATTTTTACACAAAAAAATCATGAAAATAATATTTAATATCATATTAGTAATATCATTTTTCATAAACACTGTTTATGCCCAAATGATTTTAAACAGGGATACATCTTTAACTTTTACTGAAAATGGATTAATATATAAATCGCCCCTTGATGGTGGAATAAACTCAGGACAATTTTCAGAAATTGATTTGAATTTAGATGGAATAATGGATCTAATTGTCTTTGACAAATCAGGAAACAAATTAAATCCATACATCAATGATAACGGAAATTATATTTATGCTCCTCAATACCGAAATGATTTCCCCACAATACACGACTGGATACTTATGAGAGATTACAACTGTGACGGAAAAAATGATATTTTCACATATTCATCTGGAGGAATGGCTGTTTTTTTAAATACATCAAATAACATGAGTTTAGAATTCTCAGAAATAACTCAATTATTATTAAGTAATTATGGGCCAAATTTTCTTAATATATATATTAGTCCAGTTGATATACCAGCAATTGCTGATATAGATTATGATGGTGACCTAGATGTATTAACTTTTTCAATTCTTGGAGGATTTATAGAATATCATAAAAATCAATCTATGGAATTATTTGGTCATTGTGATTCATTAATATTTGAATTCTCTGAAAGTTGCTGGGGCCTTTTCTATGAAGGCTTAAATTCATATATATTAAATTGTCCAAACTGCCAATGTCCTCAGATAAATAATTATTATAATACTAAACAAAAACATGCTGGATCAACTATTCTTGCAATCGATATTGACAATGATAATGATAAAGACATAATTCTTGGAGATATAAGTTATAATAATCTTAACATTTTAATAAATGGCGGAGATAATCAAAATGCTTTTATGATAGAAGTTGACTCGATTTTCCCTCAAAATTTTAATAATACATTAGCAACAAATTTACAAGGATTTCCTGCTGGTTATTATCTTGATGTTACGAATGATGGAGTCAAAGATTTAATAGTTACAACAAACAGTCAGAATAATTCAGAAAATTATGAAAGCTGCTGGTTATATGAGAATAACGGACAAAATAATCAACCAGACTTTAATTTTATACAAAAAAATTTTTTACAGTCTGACATGCTAGATTTTGGCACTTCTGCATTTCCAGTATTTTATGATTATAATAATGATGGACTTGAAGATTTAATTATTGGAAATTATGGATACCATAATGTTAATAATGACCCTACTTCATCTTTAGCCTTATTAAAAAACACAGGAAATGATTCTATCCCTTCATTTGATCTTGTTGATAGAAATTGGTTAAATATATCCTCTATTAATCTAAATGTATCATTAAATATACCTGCTTTAAATTTAAGCCCAACATTTGGAGATCTTAATGGAGACAGTAATAAAGATTTAATTTTAGGGGATGCTGATGGGCAATTACATTTATTTACAAATTTAGGTAACGGTAATTTTCAATTATCTAATCCAAATTTTCAAAATATAGACATAGGACAATTTGCTCATCCTCAACTAATTGATGTTAACAGAGATGGTTTAACAGATATCATTATAGGTGAACAAGATGGAACAATCAATTTTCTTCCAAATAATGGCTCTTTAAATAACCCTCTTTTTGATACGATAATTGAAAATTGGGGTGGTATAGATGTAGATCAATCTTATATAAGTACTGGATTTAGTAAGCCATTTCTTTATGACAGTAATGGTATTTATCAGCTTTTTGTTGGTAGTTATAGTGGTAATATTTATCAATTTTCAAATATTGAAAATAATATTTATGGTCAATTTTTAGAAGTAAATAGTACAATTTCTAATATTTGGGATGGTGGAAAATCTGCTATTACTTTAAAAGATATTAATAATGATAACAAGGCAGATATGATTATAGGAAATCTGGCTGGTGGAATTTCATACTTTAGTAGTGATTCTATATTAAATGACTCTACTATTTCATATAGTAATAATATTAATGAAATTTTATTTACAATATTCCCTAATCCAAACAAAGATAAAATAAGTATTAAATCAATATTTAACGGGGAAATTAAAATTTACAATTTAAAAGGACAGATTGTAAAAAGAAAACAAAAAATATCAGAAACAGAAACAATTAATATTTCTAACTTGAGTAAGGGGATTTATTTAATCGAACTTAAAGGTAAATCCAAAACATTAATCGTTGATTAAAAATTAAAGAGGCCCGAGTAAAAAACTCGGGCCTCTTCATATTAAGAACTAAACTACTTCTTATTGA
>CETU01007611.1_pt1 | contig 20173 bp, 21 predicted proteins | sample 356531 | NCBI WGS metagenome assembly CETU01 (sample SAMEA2623488, study PRJEB7988) | marine metagenome | isolation source: saline water (ENVO:00002010), including
TATGGCATCTGAGGCTATTCCTTTGGCAGTTGTTAAGACAATTCCGGTTTCTTTCAGTTCATTGCTGTTGATATGATCATGCCCGGCTGAGACACCTTGAACCCATTTTAGATTTGGAAATAGTGAAGGGACATTGGTCGGTAAGTCCATGGCGATTATTGAGTTACATTCTGCCCAAATATTGAGGTAATTATCAGGCACCAAAGGTTCTTCAATGTTCATAGGATTTACCCCTTGGTTTAATCCTCGGCTGGATCTTAATTCAGTACTCTCAAGATACGGGGTTAAGTAAAATTCAAATGGATAATTTTCAGCCAAAGAAGATAGATCGCTCTCTCCTGATCTGAGAGGAAAAAGAACTGCTGTTTTCAGCGTTTCCATTTCGATTAACTCCTTGATTGATGATTATAAGACTAGCCCCCTATTCAGCATCTCTGGTAGAAAGGAACAATGATTAAAGAAAGAAGCAGCGTAGTTATTACTGGAGGTGCAAGCGGGATAGGGAAAGCTTTAGCTTTTCGTTTTGGCAAAGAGGGGCATGACATAATCATTGGTGATGTTGAGGAGGCAGCTCTAGAGATCGCAATTTCAGAACTTAGATCTGAGGAAATATTGGCCACGGGTATCGTAGTCGATGTCTCCGATCTTGATTCTGTCCGTTCGTTCCGGGATCAAATCTTTTCGGAGTTTTCACCCCCCTACATACTTTGCTTAAATGCAGGAGTTGGGGCTGGGGGTTCAATTTCAGAATCTTCTGTACTTGACTGGGAGTGGGTACTGGGTGTGAATTTGTGGGGCGTTATCTATGGTTTGAACACTTTCCTGCCGTTTATGGAAGATAATAATAACGGGCATATCATTATCACTTCATCAATTGCTGGTCACCTTTCTTACCCAAATATGGGCGTTTATAACGCATCAAAACACGCAGTCTTAAGCATTGCCGAAACACTTTGCTATGAATTGCAAGAGAAAGGCATCGAAGTTGGGGTCAGCGTACTCTGCCCTGGCCTCGTGAAGACGAATATTTTAGATAGCGAGAGAAATAGACCTGAGATTTTGACTAGCAATGTTTCTCTGAATGAACCAGATGACCAGGATACTCGCAAAGAGGCTGTTAGAGAGATTTACAATCTGGCGCTGGATCCTGATAGCGTTGCCGACTTAGTATTTAAAGCTGTTGAGTCAAAGCAGTTCTATATCTTTACAGAAAATACATTTCAGGACGCTATTAAGACTCGGCATAGGGACATAGAATTAGTGCGAAATCCAATGCTGGGCGCAAATTTGGTTGAAGAGCATTTAAATGACACTGACTGAAACAAGATCTCGATAATGACAGATTTTGATGTAATTATTATTGGTACGGGGTCGGGAAATACGATAATCACACCCGAATTCGACGATCTTAATATAGCGATTATAGAGAAAGGCACTTTCGGTGGCACTTGCCTCAATAGAGGTTGCATTCCTTCAAAAATGCTCATTTATGTTGCTGATGTTTTAACAGAGATTAAGCGCTCTGGTGACTTAGGAATCGCTGCAGAGAATTATTCGGCAAATTGGCAGGGAATACAGGAGCGAATATTTAGCCGAATTGATCCAATTGCAAGTGCAGGCGAATCGTACCGACATAGCCTTCCGAATGTCACGGTTTTTAATGGGGAAGCTTCATTTATTTCAGGTGACGAAATAATCATTGATGATGTGATTATTACGGGTAAGCAAATAGTGATTGCGACTGGAGCAACACCTGTAATACCAGAAATAGACGGGTTGTCTAAAGTTAGCTATCACACTTCAGATACGATCATGCGGATTGCGGAACTACCGAAGCGTCTTGGCATTATCGGAGGTGGCTATATTGCTGTAGAGCTAGCTCATGTCTTTAGCTCATTTGGTTGCGAGGTTACGATGCTCGTGAGGGGAAATACCCTCATCTCCAAGGAAGACCTTTCCATTCGGGAACGTTTCAATAAGGTCTTTCAGGAAAAAGTCGATTTACGTTTTGAGGCAACCGTTAGCAAAGTGCGGCAAGGCAGTAACGGTATTCGGCTAAACTTTGAAGATGAGACGTTAGATGTTCTGGAGGTAGACGAGTTACTTTTGGCTACTGGTCGCCTTCCAGATTTAGACTCACTCAAAATTAGAGCTGCAAACATAGCTACTGCTGATGGTTATATCGTTACTGATCAGTACATGAGAACAACTGCTGACAACATTTGGGCTTTGGGCGACGTCACAAACCCTGCCCAACTTAAACACACTGCAAATGCTGAAGCGAAAATTGTTTCTCACAACCTTATAAACAAGAAGTTAATAAAAGTGGACTTAGATCCTACCCCGCATGCTATTTTTTCAAATCCGCAGGTTGCTTCAGTAGGCTACACAGAGCAAGACGCCAAAGCTGCAGAGATGCAGTATGTGGTTGCAGTTGAAGAGTATGGGGACGTTGCCTATGGATGGGCAATGGAAGAAAAGACTGGAATATGTAAAGTTATCGCAGATCCTAGAACAGGGTTGCTCATTGGCGCCCATATTTTAGGACCACAGGCTTCAACGTTGATTCATCAACTCATTCAAGGAATGAAATTTGGGCAGACAGTTGCTGAATTAGCTTCTGGATTTCTATACGTTCACCCTGCTTTAAACGAAGTTGTCGAAAATGCTCTCATTAAAGTCGCAGCATTGTGTGAGTAATTTTCATAATTTTTTGCTTTCATTTTTAATGCACAGCAAACTACGCAAGAACTGTCCTAAAATGTCTACATGAGTAGTTCACTTGGTTCTATTTTCCGTATTCACACTTTTGGCGAATCACATGGCCCGGCGGTAGGGGTCGTGATTGATGGATGTCCACCACGCCTTCCAATAACGAGTGAAGAGATTCAGATTGACCTTAACAGGCGACGACCTGGTCAGAGCAGCCTTGTCACCCAGCGCGATGAAAAAGACGCTGTTGAGATACTGAGTGGCTGGAAAGACGGATTCACCCTTGGAACTCCAATGGCTCTTCTTGTTCGCAATCAGGACCACATCAGCGGAGCCTATGATCATTTGAAGGATGTATACAGGCCATCGCATGCAGATTTCACAACAGACCAGAAATACGGCATCCGAGCCCATGAGGGCGGAGGAAGATCCAGCGCAAGGGAAACTATAGGACGGGTGGCTGCAGGCGCTGTAGCCCGCAAGCTTCTCTCTATGTCTGCTGGAATGGAAATTTTGGCATGGGTACATCAGATACATCAAATTTCTGGATCGTACGAGATTGAAAAAGTCACACTTGATGATGTCGAGTCTTCCCCAACGCGATGTCCTGACCCAAGTGCCGCTACAAAAATGACTAAAGCTATTGAAAAGGCCCGAAAGAATGGAGATAGCCTCGGTGGCATTGTCCAGTGTCGGGTCTCTAACGTGCCCACTGGTTTAGGAGACCCCGTCTTTTCAAAATTGGAAGCTGAACTTGCCAAAGGGATGATGAGCTTGCCGGCCTCAAAAGGGTTTGATATCGGAAGCGGATTTGCGAGTATTGAGATGACCGGAAGCGAACATAATGACGCATTTGTTCTAGATCAATCCGGAAATGTCACTACTGCAAGCAATTACTCAGGAGGCATTCAAGGTGGTATTACTAATGGGTCAAATATATCATTTCGTGTTGCTTTCAAACCCACGGCAACAATTTCCAGTTCGCAAAAGACGGTCAATACGAGCGGTGAGGAAATTGAACTAGAAGCCAAAGGACGTCATGATCCATGCGTGCTTCCCCGAGCAGTACCCATGGTTGAAGCTATGGGTTGCCTAATTTTGGCTGATGCTCTGCTTCGACAATCTGCTGTCAATTACCTTTAAGAATTTTTTTCCGTAGTATAAAATGGAAGCTTTACTACTGTTGCTTCTTCTTCGTTTCTTCTACCTTGAATCATAACCTTATCTCCGAGAGATACTTTCGTTTCTAATAGCGCTATTGCAATTCCGCATTCAAGTATTGGAGAGTAATTTCCGCTGGTGACTTCACCCAATGACTTTCCGTCTTTAACAATTACTTGACCAGTGCGTGGAGGACGCCTTCCATCGGTTTTTAGTCCGAAGAGCTTTCTCGAGAGACCATTCCGAAGCTCTTCCTCTACTGCCTTTTTGCCCAAGAAATTTGTTTTATCCATAGCAACCACCCACTTCATATTGGCTTCAGAAGAACTGATAGTCGGGGAAAGTTCATTTCCATGAAGAGGTAAACCTGCTTCTAGCCGAAGAGTATCACGAGCTCCTAGTCCCGCAGGTTTTGCGCCATGCCGAATCAACTCCTCCCATAAAGCAGCAGCTGTAGATAATGGAACGCTGATTTCTACCCCATCTTCTCCTGTGTAACCTGTTCCCGCTGCGGTCAAGATAGAGGAATTGTATTCAATCTGCTTGACATGGAATCGCTGGATTTCGGCAAGTTCTGAAGACGTCTTTCCTAAGATTTCGCGTGATTTAGGTCCTTGGATTGCTATAACCGATCTCTCTTTCGTTACATCCGAATACCTCAAATCACCCGTAAAGCATGCCAATGCATCTCTCACTCGTTTTGTATTAGAAGCGTTAGGCATTATATGAAATAAAGAATCATGAATCCACCAGATGATCACATCATCTACTACACCACCTGATTCATTCAGTAAGTGGCTGTATTGAGCTCGTCCGGGTGCAATGCGATTCAGATCATTTGTGAATGTTGATTGAATAGCTATCAATGCATCGCTACCCGAAACCTCTAAGGTTCCAAGGTGCGACACGTCAAATATTGAACATTCTGTTCTGCATGTTTTATGCTCCTGAAGTGTTCCTTCAGAATAAACTAGAGGCATACTCCATCCACCGAATTCCGCAAATTTTGCTCCGTTTGATAGATGCAAGCTGTGGAGTGGAGATTGAAGAAGCGGCTCAGTCACAGAGCTTTTTAGCTTCCTGTTCCAGTATTCAGCTGAGAGTTTGCACTATTCTTTTCAGCGATTGGCCTCAATTCGACGATTGCAGAATCGACTTCCTCCTTCACTGTTGCCAGTGGCAGGATGTTCAGCACACCTTGTCCCTTTTGAAGGATGTCAATGAGTTCGTCGCCGCTCTTTACGAGCACAGTCTTATTGCCAGAAATTACGAGATTCACCTTAGTCACATCTTGGGATAGTTGATCTTTGAGATATTCAAATATTTCTCGTATTTTTTCAACTTTAATACCGCCATCAATTAGATTTTTGATCACTCTAAGCTCCAGTAGATCTTTATAGGAATATCGGCGACGGCTTCCGCTACCTTCTCCTTTTTCAATTGAAGGTGATATCAATTCTGTACGAGTCCAATAATCTAGTTGCCGGTAGGATATCCCTACTATTTCAGTTACTTTTTTGCCCGAAAATGACATCTCGACGTTTGTTTGCTCCATGGCTGCCTTCCTTTAATCACATTGCAGAAATTACGTCGTTGTAAGTAATAAGAGTGTAAGGAAGAATTACGATTAATCCAACTTTGCATTACAAAGTTAGATTAAGCAGAAAAATCTTCTGGACTCACATCATCCAAGAAATCTCTGAATTCTGAGAGAACATCTTCTTCGGAATCTTCAATATCCTCACGAATTTTGTGTCCTGCGGCAGCAAGTACTGCTTCCTCAGCATAAATCGGAGATGACATTCTAACAGCTAACGCAATAGCATCGCTTGGCCTACTACTTATAGTTTTGGTACCATCGGCCGTTTCAAAATGTATCTCAGCAAAGAAGGTTTTATCATCTATTTCGGTTACAACAACTTTTGTCAACGATGCATTCATTTCTTTTAAAGCGGTAGCAAAAAGGTCATGTGTCATTGGGCGTGGAGGACTGTCGTTTCGCAAATGAATATCGATAGCATTCGCTTCGGCGTTGCCGATAAAAATTGGAAGCACTAATCCACGCTCATTCGTTTCTTTCAGAAGCACGATGGGTGCTGGTCCGGGAAATTCAACTCTTACTCCGACCAGTTCCATTTCGATCATACTGAAAACATAACTGGAATTATCCTAAAATACTCACTGTCTATTCAGCTAATACCGGTATTCCCATGAAGTGCTCTTCTGAGTAGCAATGTTTTCAATTCGCTGCTCAGTCTGGCCAACTCGACTATCGCTTTTATCGCTCTCTTTCCTTGTAAGCCTGTAAGCCTTTGGTCAATTAATAGTGCTTCGGCATCAGCACCTCGCTTGATATGCCTGAGATGGCGAGGCTCTATCCCATATGAGTAGAATCGTGAAACTATTTGAGTGACAAACAAATCATCTGCATTGTACATCTCACCTAGCGATTGATTTCTTTTTGGTAATATCCCATATGCGTCCAGCTCCTTAAATTTGTCCTCAGATAAGCCTGTTCGCTTAAGAAGCTCAGCTTTAGTAAATTCAAGAGACTCATCGGGTGGAGATGATGGGTCAAGTTGCGGCAGCTGAAAATTTTCTGAGCGTTCACTATTGCCGTCTCCTACAAGGCGCTCCTTGATAACTTTCAAAGGCAGAAAATGGTCTCGTTGAAGACTCAGCACCCATCTAAGTTGATTTACATCCTTTTCGCTATAACGCCTATAGCCCGAAGTTGATCTCTCCGGGCTAATTAAACCTTTAGATTCTAAGAAGCGCACTTTAGACACTGAAATATCAGGGAAGTCTGCCTCCAGTAATTTCACAAGCTTACCGATTGAGAAGTAAGAAGGAGTCGCCCCCACTAGTTACTTTCTTGAAAATAGACGAGCTTAAATTTTCCTATCTGGAGAACATCGCCTGGGACTAGCTGTTGGGTTGAATCTATTTGTCGTTGATTTAAGTAAGTTCCATTTAGGGATCCCACGTCTACAACTCTAGCTTCATCACCTGTTAAGATAACCTCGGCATGCCGTCTGGAGACAGTAATATCATCAAAGAAAATGCTGCTTTCTGGATGTCGTCCTAACGTTGATGTTCCGTCATCAAGTAGATATTTAGAACCTGCTATCGGTCCATCAGTGACTACAAATCCTGCACCGGTAACTTTTTCTTTGGCGCTTGCAATGTCATCGATTGACAATGTCTCTGTTGGGTCCTCGTTCATAGCATCTTCTGACATTTAACCTTCTACTAACTCTCGGTAATCTTTAGCTGATAGCAAACTTTCAGTAGAAGTTGTTTCGGAAAGTTTGAGTATAAAAATCCACCCTTCTCCATAAGGGTCGCCGTTGAGGAGTTCTGGGCTATCGTCAAGCTCTTGATTAATTTCAATTATCTCTCCTTCTAAGGGAGCATATATATCCGAAACAGATTTTGTCGATTCAACTTCGGTCACGGTTTCGCCGACGGTAACTCGCTTTCCAAGCTCAGGGATATCAACGAAAACAACATCTCCGAGTGCATCTTGGGCGTAATCAGTGATACCGACTTTAGCCCTCTCTCCCTCAATCATTACCCACTCATGATCAACTGTGTATTTAAGATTCTCAGGAATATTCATACTCTGACCTTACATCATGCAATTACAATTTTGAATTCAAATATCGAGAACGACTTATACCGATTTGTTTGATTAGTGAGGTGAGCCACTAAAGCATCTCCTCGCGTTCCTCTCGTAAGGCGGTTATTGCCAGCGGAATGTAACCGAAAGCAGCGATGTAGTGTAAAGCTAAAGATGGAACACCTATTACATACGCAATGACTTCGTATGTTGTTGATTGCCCTCCATCTACTGCAGTTGAAAGCAAAAATAGAGGAAATGCAAACATCAAACCAAAGCTGCTTGTCTTGCCTACCCAAGTTACCTTTAAAGCACGGGCACCGAGTGCACCTAAAATTAGCGCGGCTATTGCTACAACACCTTCTCGGACTAGAGTAAGAATCCCGAACCACACCGCTACTGACTCGTCAATAATCATGGTAAATACAGCTACCAAGAACATTATTCTGTCCGCAGTCGGATCAAGCACTTTGCCAAGTTCCGAAACTTGATTAAATCTTCTAGCGATCCAGCCATCTACCCAATCTGTAGCTCCCAAAATACCCAGAAGTGCAGCGGCTGCCAAAGGACGGTTCTCCCCTATCAACAACCAGACAAAGACCGGTACGGCTGCTAAACGCAGAATTGAAATAAGGTTAGGAACCGTAAAAGCGTTATCACGCCATCTTTCATGAGTCTGATTGGGTTCTTCCATTTACTTAGCATACGCTTATGTGCAGCAAGTGGAAAGGACTATACGTGGCTAGTGTCTTTACAGAAATAATTAACGGCAATCTGCCAGCGCACGCTATTTGGCGTGATGAGGAGTGCGTTAGTTTTCTTTCAATTAACCCGATAAGCAATGGACACTGCTTAGTCGTTCCTATTGATGAAGTCGATCATTGGGTTGACTTACCTTCGGATAAAGTGGGGCACCTACTTGAAGTAGCTTCAATAATTGGACAATCGCAGATGAGAGCTTTTAACCCAAATCGGATAGGGCAGATGATTGCTGGCTTTGAAGTTCCTCATACTCATTTACATGTATTGCCCATAAATGATATGGCAGACTTAGATTTTCGCAATGCTACTAGTAACGTTGATCATCGCCAGCTTGCCGAATATGCAAAATTGATAAGAAATAATATTCATGCGTCAAGACTGGATAACGTCGTTGAATCCTTCGTCATTCAATAGGTTCTAAGCCAGCTGCCACCGCCGCTTGGGGTGTAACATACGCTTCAATTCCTGCTTCATTAAATACTTGCACGAACCGCTTGCTTACTTTCAGTTCGGACTGGAAATCAAGTACATCCACTCCAGTCCAAGCCACGGGCACTTCTGTTCTGTCGAATATAAACCAATCCACGTTACGAACTGCATCCTCGGCAAGTTTATCATCATAGTTTTCTGGCACTTGAAACTCCCATAACGCTACCCGTTCAGTCAATAGAGGAAGAAGTTTCGGGGCTGCCCGAACTACTGCTTCTTCTGGAATTAATTCAGCGACATCAAGGCGCGCTTGGTCAACAGGTTGCCTCCTACCCCACTCCCAAGGATCCTCGTAAGGGGATGCTACAGAGTTTGAAACAAAGAAAACTGAAGCTGTTATCAATAGCGCCCCGATAACTGTCCTGTCTACGTTCACTCGTTGCACTATTATCCGCCCAGTTTTACGAAGCGCGAATACCAATGCGATAAACATACAGACTATAACGGGTACTCTCTGACCAGATTCAGTCAGTTCATTCGTGGGCACATCAGCCGTAAGGTAAAGAGCGAACAAAGGTAGCGCTGGCAATAGATACCGGGGTGCAACCATCGGAAGAAAGAGTAAGGGCGCAAGTAAGGCTACAGCTACTTGAAAGTTCGGCTCGGAGAATAGTTCGTTGATGAAGGTTAATGGGTTGATTAGAATACCCCACAAGACGTCAAAAGGATTTCCGGAACCATATTGTGCAAACGCTTCCAAATGCGGGTATACCCCACCGTTGTATAGGGGCTGTATTCCAAGAATAAATATTGTTGACCACGCCATCCCTAAAGCTATTGTTTGATACCCCAGCCTTTTCTTCCCCTCAAGTATCCAGAGTATTCCAAAACCAGCTATCAGGAGTCCAAGGTCGGCCCTTGATAATAAGGCTAATGCTGCCATAAACCAGTATTTATATTTCTTGTTGGTGTATGCACACAATACGAATGAAAGCATCGCAGGTACGGCAAAAGTTTCGAGTCTGAAACCTGAAAGGTTGAGCGAATGTATAGCGCTGTAAGATCCATATATAGCGACTACAACGCTGCTTGTTCCTGCCCTTAAGTCTGCTACATCTCTTGATAGTCGCCAGATAGGAATTATCGCGAAGGATAATGCAGCAGACTGAATGACTATCAAAGTGATCGCCGTTGGGAATATTGCAGTTAGTAAAGCGACTGGGTATATCAAAAAACCGCCTTGGCTTGCGAGATAATTCTGTCCAAGAAGTGAAGATTCGGGTGTATATCCCTCACCGATTAGCCAGACAGATTGCATAACTGCAGCCAAATCGGAAGTTTGAGAAAGTTCGCGTGATTTTGCCAATGCAAGAAGAATGAATATGATCCAAACGACGGATCCGGCTATCCAAGGAAAAGTTCTATCAAATACCGCGCTCTCAAACCTTGCTTGCCAACGGAGTAGCCTGTATTCAAGTCGTTTACGCCAACTGATTGCCATTGAGATATCTTAACCTTCTGGGAGAATTTTAGTTTCTATCTATGCTTTTAGTTACACCACACATAACCCCCGCTGGTCGTTGTAGAGGCTGACGCTGAGTTACTAAGGTCTAATCGTTCATATAGAATTCAAGTTGGTTCAGCAAAAATTACAGTTCTTTTATCATTGCAACTATCCGTATCTAGGTAGTCTGTATAAGTTAGAGATATGGGATACGAAATAGCTCTTTTTGATTTAGATTCAACTTTATTTGATTCAGAACTTTCCGAGAAGTTAGCTTTATCCGCTTCTTTTGATCAATACGAGATTAAATCAAGTCATCACCTGCTCAAGACTTACAGAGCTATAAATTCAGGCCTCTGGTTAGATTTTGAAAACAAAGCTATAACCCTTCCCGAACTTCGAATTGAAAGGTTTCAGCGGTTATGTGATGAGTTGAGGTTTAATATAAACGCTGAGGAACTAGCAGATGTATATGAAAGTAATCTCGGGAAATTTGGTGGGCTCTACCATGACGCTGAAAAGCTACTCAGTAACGTGAAAGAAAAGAGTAAGGTCGGTTTGATAACTAACGGCCTTGAGTCAGTCCAAAAGGCACGTCTTTCAAATTTCAACCTCACCAGATATTTTGATGCTATTTTGATTTCCGGTGAATGTGGAATGTCAAAGCCCGACCCGTTAATATTTCAGGCGTCCCTTGACCTCTTAGGACATAAACAGAAAAATTCTGTTTTGATGATTGGAGATAGCCTCTCTTCTGATATTGCTGGTGCTGAAAATTTTGGTATTGATTCATGTTGGTACAATCCTCAATGCTTGGATACGCCTTCAGCGCATTCTCCCACCTTTGTCGTCAACTCGCTGCTAGAGATTGATTCATTGATTTAGCCAATTCAATCAAGGCCTAACCTAACGGTCTAAAATATTTCAATACAGTCAACTTAGTCTTTTCAGATGTTGTGAACAGTACACCTTGCATCCCTGCCTTTTGCGCTCCATCAATATTGTGCGCAAGGTCGTCGATCATTACACAAGAACTGGGTTGGACATCTAATCCTGTTGACGCTAATTCGTATATTCTCTTGTCTGGTTTTCTGAATCCCACCACAGAGGAGTCAATAATGCAATCAAATAGCCCCGTGTCTATGGTCTTTTCAATCACAGGCCAGAATTCTGGAACCGAATTAGTTAGTAGCGCAACCTTTATTTCCGATTCTTTAAGCTCAAGAACTAATTCTTCCATGATTAGGTCTGGTTCGTTAACAGCATCTGCGACCCAAGATCTAAAGAACTCCAGATTAAAGAGTAAATCGTGTTGATTAAAGATCATCTGCATTTTTTCCGCAAAGGTTTCGTCTAGTGGTTGTCGACCACATTCGGCCTCAAACCATGGGTTATCAAAGTCAGCATTTTCGCCCAAAATTAATTGGATTATGGTCTCTTTGTCAGCTTTGAACTGTGTAGCGAGCATTTCTATGCGACCGAGAGGCGATTTGGCCATCACGCCTCCGTAGTCAAAAATTGCTGCTTGAAACTTACCATGACTCACTTTCTAAGAGTACACCGCATGTTTCCTGCTAGAACGCTCTATTCTGAATCAATGGACTCAGGTCAAGCAACTTACGATTATAGATATGATGCTAATCTTGCAGAAGAAATAGAGCTTAAGTGGCAAGCCCGATGGGAGAAAGACGGGACATATCACGCTCCGAACCCGTCCGGCCCCTTGGCAGATTCAACTGGCCGAATTGATCTCCCAAAGTTGTTTATTATGGACATGTTTCCTTACCCCTCGGGAACGGGTCTGCATGTCGGGCATCCTTTGGGTTTTATAGGCACAGATGTATACGCACGCTATAAACGAATGACAGGACATAATGTTCTTCACACGATGGGCTACGACGCGTTTGGGTTACCCGCTGAAGAACATGCTCGCCAAACCGGACAACACCCAAGAGAAAATACGAATGCGAATATCAGCAACATGCGTAAACAGCTCAAGCGTTTGGGATTAGGACATGATCCGAGACGTTCAATATCCACAACAGACCTTGATTATTATAAGTGGACACAATGGATATTCTTGCAACTATTCAACTCCTGGTATGACACTGACTTGAAACAAGCTCGTCCAATTAAAGAGTTGGAAATCAAGCTTGAAGAGGGTTCTATAGTTCTGGAAGAAAATCGTCAGTGGTCTTCATATTCCGACCAACGAAAGAAAGAAATTGTCAATAGTTTCCGTCTGGCTTATCTTGCAGAAGCACCGGTAAATTGGTGTCCGGCTTTAGGGACTGTTTTAGCCAACGAAGAGGTAACAGTTGATGGTAGAAGTGAACGAGGGAATCATCCGGTCTACCGGAGGCCGTTAAAGCAATGGATGATGCGCATCACTGCATATGCTGACCGCTTACTAGAAGATTTGGAGAGCCTAGATTGGACTGAAGCGATAAAAAGTATGCAAAGAAATTGGATTGGCAAAAGTGAAGGTGCTGTGATCAACTTCACTGCTGAAGGAATAACTGTTCCTGTTTTTACTACTCGACCAGATACTATCTTTGGCGCCACATATCTCGTGCTCGCTCCCGAACACCCTTTGGTTGACTCACTGCATCAAACTGATTGGCCTGATGGGATTGACAGTAGGTGGACAGGAGGATTTGAGGATCCACGTTCTGCAATTGAAGCTTACCGAACCAATGCTAATCAAAAGTCTGATCTTGATAGGCAAGAGAACAAGGACAAGACTGGCGTTTTCCTGGGTTCTTATGCGAAGGTTCCTGTTACTGGTGAAAAGATTCCAATATTCATTTCTGACTATGTTCTTATGGGATATGGGACTGGCGCCATTATGGCTGTTCCTGGACAAGATGAACGGGATTGGGAGTTTGCCGAAGTATTTGGTTTAGACATCATAAGGACAGTTCAACCTCCTACCGACTGGGATGGAAAAGCGTATATAGGTGATGGCCCTGCAATAAACAGTGACTTCCTAAATGGTTTATCCATAACTGAAGCGAAGCAAACAATAATTCGTTGGCTTGAAGATAATAGTGGCGGTAGTCGCAAGACCTCATATAAATTACGCGATTGGTTGTTTAGCCGACAGCGATATTGGGGAGAGCCGTTCCCTGTTGTCTACGACAAGGATGGTCTACCTAATCCTGTTCCCGAGGAGATGCTACCGGTCGAGCTACCGGAACTGATTGATTGGGCTCCAAGGTCGCTTGATGAAAATAGCGACCCTGAACCACCGCTTGGTAGAGCAAAGGATTGGGCCTCAACGATACTTGACCTTGGCAATGGACCGAAGGAATATATCCGAGAATTGAATACGATGCCGCAGTGGGCAGGTTCATGCTGGTACTACCTTAGGTACTTAGATCCATTCAATAGTAAAGAATTTGTTAGTGAAGATGTTGAAAAGTATTGGATGTCGGGGGAAACAGGTGGCGTGGATCTTTACGTCGGAGGCGTTGAGCACGCCGTACTTCATCTTCTCTACAGTAGGTTCTGGCATAAAGTCTTGTTTGACTTAGGTCATGTTAGTACCCCTGAGCCTTTTCAACGCCTCTATAACCAAGGCTATATTCAAGCTGCTGCGTATCAAGATGAAAGAGGCATGTATGTTGACGCAGCAGAGGTATCTGAAGATGGAAGAAAATTTTTCTATCAAGACAATGAGGTTCAAAGGTCATTCGGAAAGATGGGAAAGTCATTAAAGAACTCCGTTACACCAGATGAAATGTACGAGGAATACGGGGCTGACACGCTTCGACTTTACGAAATGTTCATGGGCCCATTAGATCAAGATCGCCCATGGGAAACAAAATCTGTGGTCGGATCTCAGCGTTTAATCCAAAGAGTATGGCGTAATCTGGTGAATGAGGAGACCGGAGAAATCACTGTCAGCGATAGCGAACCTGACGAAACACTCAATCGCCTCCTGCATCAAACGATAGATTCTGTTAACAATGACATGAATAATTTAAGATTCAATACCGCTATCGCACGTATAACAGAATTGAATAATGAAATCACCAAGCTTGAATCCCCTACTCCTAAAGCCATTGCAGAGCCTTTAGTTCTTCTCTTAGCTCCTTTAACTCCCCATATCGCTGAAGAGCTCTGGGAGAAGCTCGGTCATGAAACCTCGGTAGTCTACGCAAAGTTTCCTGTCCCTGATGAGATGCTTCTTGTTGAGGAGGAAGTAGAAATACCAATACAAATAAATGGCAAAGTGAAAAGTAAAATTAAAGTTGACTCAAACGCTACAGATGAAACATTGCAGGAAAAAGCACTCGCTGATAAAAAAATTGAATCCCTACTTGGCTTGAATGACCCAAAGAAAATAATAGTTATCTCTGGAAAATTAGTGAACATTGTTCTCTAGCATCTGAGACGGGCGTAATTAGAGTAAGGTTTCGCTATGGGTAGAGATGACCGGTCGGGATTGTTTCAATCAAATCCAGAATTAGGCGAAAGGTTTGGAGACCTATATGGCGAATTTTGGTGTAACGGCTTGGTCACGCACGACCTGAAAGAAGTTTTGAGGATTCGAAATGCCCGAATCACAGATTGTGGATATTGAAAAAATGTAAGATTTTCTCTCGCCCGTGAGGCGGGACTAACTGAGAAGAAAGCATCCCAAATAACAGATGACTGGAGTAAAGAGTCGTTATCGCGTGAATGGAATGTTGCTTTACAACTCACAGACTGCCTGATACAAACTCCGGAAAAGTCAATCAAACACCTTGATAGTGACCTTCGAGAGCTTTTTGATGTTTCCGAAATTACGGAGATCGCATTGGGCGTTGCATTATTTCACGGCTTTTCCAAGATGCTGATCGCCCTTGGAAGAGAACCTAATGAAATGGAAACTACTATTATTCCGACACCTACCCCATCACATGAGCGCTTAGATAAAATCTTTGCGGCGGATAACCCCATGCATATCGTTTTGTCACCATCTCAGAATCTTCGAGATAGATGGCTCGACCTTGAAGAAGCCCTGTGGGAAACTCAGTCCTATCCGATAACCGAACTTCTGGATATACGAAGCCGGCTATCGGAACTCCTACCTATCCCAACTACTTTTCGTAACTATTATTCCTCTGATGCCAGTCACAGCTCATCTCTAAGAATTGCTGAGCAATTTTTCTATGATGTTCGGTCGATAACTACAGAGCAAAGGAATGAAATTTCCACAAATTTCGGCACTGAAGGTTTAGTAGTTCTTATGATTTGTTTAGCACTCTACGACGGAGCCTTTAGAGTCATGTCTGTACTTGGTCATTGGGAAAAATTTTCTGAATAGAAAACGCAATACATTTCGCTCACATGGGGAGCATAAAGCTTTTCCAGACCGCGACCACATGTCCCATTTGTTTCAATAACATCCCATACCTTCGCATCGTGACGTCCTTGACATGGCACATCTTCGAAAACAGGGACGATGTCAATGCATTTGAACGGTTCCGATTGCTCAGTTGGCGGAATGTATTCATTCTCAGGGTTATTCGTTTCTGAGTTACCTGAGATAACAAGACCGCCGATAAGTATAGTAATCACCACAATAAATAGAATTGATAAGGGAACAGGGCGCATCAGCTTCGCTATTCCCTTAATCTCCATCTCTTCTTTCGTCGCAACTCCAGGACCTTTATTTCTAATTGATTCCCCGTGAGCTGTGAACTCCTCCGAGATATCTTGATATGTAAAACCTTGCTTAATCGGCTCTTCGGGAACAATTAAACTTTGGTCGTATTGCTTTCGTTTGGTTTCATCAGAAATTGTTCCCCAAGCAATATTAAGTTCCTGCATTTCTCGTGAACGTTTATCAGAGTCGACTTTACTCAAGTTTCGATTGTTATCAGGGTGAAGTACCCTTGCTTTCTTGAGATAAGCCTTTTTGATCGCTGCCACTTCAGCTTTCGGGTCTACACCTATGACCTCATAGAAGGTCTTTTTGCGAGGCAATATTTCTACCCTTTCTCAAATGCTTGTACCATCTATTCTATTCAATCTTAAGGAAGGTTCCTAACCATGAGTCACCTTGTCATTTGTCAGAGGTGCGGTGAAGATGAGGAGCTTAATGGGAAGAAAGTTGGGGATGAGATTTTTGTTGAATGCCAATCTTGCGGTTTGATCTGGAGTAGAAACTTGCTGCCTAGTTGCAGGAAGTGCTCGTCTTTGGATGTACATCCTGCATTTGAAGCAGTTGTTCTAAAATCTCGCGGAACTCAGTTGTCAGTGGAAAGCTCTAAGCTAATTTACCTATGCACCACATGCGATATTGCCAGACTAAGAGAATATCAAAGAAGCAACTCTCCCATCATGCCGAAGGATCTCCCAAATGCTTGAATTATCGAAGGGCATCAGCCAATTGGTCTAGTTCTGCAATCCGTGAACCCTTTATCAATATAATGGCGTCATTGTTTTGGCTCGTTTCACCAGATATATACACCAACGCTTCCTCCCAAGAACTAACGTCTTCACCACCGTATTTTGGTTCAGCAACAGAAATCCACTGGATACCATTGTCGGTCAGTCTAGAACCAATTTCCCTATGAGCTTCTTCGCTAATACTTCCCAATTCAGCCATTGTTCCAACCACCGCATATTTTTGGGTCCTAGGCGAAGATAAAAGAGTATCAATAGCTGCATTCATTGACGTTGGGTTTGCGTTGTATGAATCATTGATTACCAGGGTCCCACTCTTAAGATACTTGCTTTCCATTCTCATTGGCGAAAGGTCGATATCAGCTAATGACAAACACAGGTCTCCTAACCCAAACCCCATTGACAGACCAGCACTTATAGCGGCTAGAGCATTTGTAACATTATGAACGCCGGGTATGTTAATCCTGGTAGTAGCCGTTCCCCACGGAGTAGTTATCTGAAAGCTAGTAGTGAGGTCGTTTCCTATAGAAATATTTTCTGCTGTTACTGTCGCATTTTCTAATCCATAAGTGACAATTCGTGCGTTAGTTAGCTTTGCCATTTCTGCAACTCTTGGATCATCATTATTCAAAATTGCCGTGCCCGATGATGGAAGGAACTCAATTAAAGCCCCTTTAGTCTCAGCTATATGGTCTATGTCCTTAAAGAATTCAGTATGAGCAGGAGCCACGCGAGTTATGATTCCAATAGTCGGGTTTGCTATTTCAGCTAGTTCTGCAATCTGACCTGGACCTCTTGCTCCCATTTCCAAAATTAGGTGCTTGGTCGAACTCTTCGCAGCAAGAATGGTTAGGGGTAAACCCAGTTCGTTATTATAAGAACGTTTACTTACGTGCACTTCCGTTAAGTTCCGCAGAGATGAAAACAATATGTCCTTTGTCGTAGTTTTCCCTACAGACCCTGTAATACCTACAACATCCCCTGTGATTTTTTCTCTAGCAAATTTAGCTAAGTCTTGAAGAGCTACGAGAGTATCCTTGACCCTTATTGCATTACCTTGAGGGTCGCCCTGTGAGAATAAATGGCCCGAGGCTCCATTTGTCATTGCATCGATTACAAAATCATGGCCATTTCGCTCCGCTATAATCGGCACAAATAGTTGCTTCTTCTCTATGGAACGAGAATCTGTAGAGACACCTTTCACTATTGCATCGAGATCGCCAAATGGTTGACCGCCAGTAATGTCCCCTATTTCCTTAACGGTTAATTCCATTTATTTAACAAGCTTTGCTCTGGGTGAAAGTTTTGAAGTTCATCAAGGAAGATACGGTACAGGGTTTACTGGCACGCCGCTTTGACGGACCTCAAAATGAAGATGAGGCCCAGTTGATAAGCCTGTAGTACCGCAGACTCCTATTTGCTCCCCTGCAACTACGTAATCATTTACTTGTGAATTAAAGCCCGATAAATGAGCATAGAGGGTTGAAATAGAATTAGCGTGCTGGATGATTATTGTGTAGCCGTATCCTCCATAGTATTCAGCTGTAATAACGATCCCATCCGTTGCTGCTCGAATGGGATCTCCGGTCCAACAATTAAAATCAACACCATTATGCATCCTTACATAACCTAATATTGGATGAAGTCTAGGCCCGAACCAGGAGGTTATCGCTCCTGGTGATGGCAAAACCCAACCTGCCTCTGTTATTTGGCCAAGTCGAGCTTCAAGTTCTGCCCTCCGCCTTGCCTCTTCTAGCTCGCGCGCTATTCTCTCTTCCTCTGCTGCTATGAAATCAGTGATTTCTTGCTGCTCTTCAACCGCAGTTGCTAAGACAGAATCCCAGTGAGCTCTTCGGACATCTAATTCTTCTTTAATTTCTTCACGCGCAGCTTTTTGAGCATCTAGTTCTAAACGAACTTGCTCAAGTTCTTCTCGTATCGCATCAGCTTCCTCTTGAGCGACTGCTGCTTTCGTAAGCAGGTAGGAACGCTCTTCTTGAATTAATTTTAACTGATCTAGAATATCATTTGTATTGCTGCTGATCAGGTCCAAAAGAGCTATCTTATGAGCGGCTATTGTCGCATCTTCTGCCTCAAACCAAGCTTCGGTCCTTCTATCACTCATTCCGATGTATGACTCAACTGCATAGGTAAGTGCTCTTTGCTCAATCTCTTCTATTTGGTTGGCAATTGCCAAAAAGTCTTCTTGTGCTTGAATTTTTGTGTCTAACGCAGCCTGTAGTCGCTGTTCGGCTGCTTGTGCTTTCGCTTCTTGGAGATTTACTAGACTTGTTGCGGCCTCTAGTGCAGCAACAACTTCGAGATCTTCTGCTTCCAAAAGAGCTATTTCGGCTTCGGCTGCAAGCTGCTCTTGTCTTTTAAGCTCTCGTTGCTCTTTCGCTTCCTCTATCACTTCATTATCATCTTGAGCTACAAGCGCGCTAGCTGGGAGGAGAAGAGAGGCACCAAAAGCGAGCAAAATTGATACTTTCAGCTTCTTTAAAGAAGGTCTCATATGTGTAATATTAGTTCCTTTGGCGGTGATTTAGGTATCAGGATCATTTGTTTTTACTATGAACAGAGCAAGGATAAGGTAGCCTTGGATTCATGAATCAAGAGGTCTTAGATGTGGACATGCTCACTTTTGAGCATGGGATCGGCGACGCTAAACGAGCAGTTGTTGATGGAGTTATGAAAAGTTTAGAGACTGGTTTCGTTTATACCTCTCATGATATGTCACAAGATTTTCTGGATGAAGTCTATGGCATGCTTGGCGAATTCTTTTCAAAAACATTTCAAGAAAAAGAAAAGGCAAAAGCTGACGGCACAAACGGACAACGTGGATATACAGGACTTTTAGTAGAAACTGCAGCTATATCTGATGTTCCTGACTGGAAGGAGATGCTCAATTGGGGAAAGGATATACCTGAAGGACATCCACTTAAAAACCGATATCCGCACAGATTCTTTAACAATGTTTTTCCTGAAGAACTAGTTCCTGGAATCACTCAAACTCTAGAGAAGTTCCATGATCAAGTTCTCGATTTACAACTTCGGTTCCTCAGAATAATTGCTACAGGGTTGAAAGCATCAGAAGCGTTCTTTGATTCATTTGTCCCAGGCGGGGCCACGCTAACGAGGGCGATTAACTACCCAGCTATGAATTTAGCACCGGATGATAATCATTTGTGGGCGGAGGAACACGGGGACATAAACCTGATAACGGCACTGCCTCGTGCAACTGCAAGAGGTTTACAAATAAAAAGCAATGGGCGGTGGATTGATGCTACCCCTCCCGATAATCATCTCATAATCAATACTGGAATAATGCTTGAACATATCAGTAATGGATTAATCCCAACAGGCATCCACCGTGTGATAGCTGATGAAGGTCAGACTGATGGAAGGATGTCCATAGTCCAATTTTGCCACCCAACTCCATGGACGATACTTTCTCCATTACCAAGCTGCATTGATGAAACTCACCCACAGCGCTATGCCCCAATCACGGCAGCTGATCGACTTGATCAAGTGCTGTGGGAAATTAACCTGGTCGAAGATAACCGTCGCGTTGATTAGCAGTT
>CETU01170788.1_pt1 | contig 20101 bp, 19 predicted proteins | sample 356531 | NCBI WGS metagenome assembly CETU01 (sample SAMEA2623488, study PRJEB7988) | marine metagenome | isolation source: saline water (ENVO:00002010), including
ACAATAGAAAGTTGGATGTGGCGGCATAATTCCCATTCGAAGCTTAAGTAAGCTGAAATTATTACCTGTATAGTGCCTTAGTATTTTCTTTGTATCCTTTGGATCAACAATATCTAAATTTGAGAAAATTGCATCACAACCTTCTCTCTCAATATTCAGAGCAAGACTGCTTATAACATCATTACCATAAAAAAAATCACCTGAATGAAGAAATCCTATATATTCTCCACTGGCATGATGTATGCCCTTATTTAATGCATCGTATATGCCTTCATCCTGTTCACTAAAAAACTTATCTATATGCTGAATATGTTTCTCAATAATCTCTTTTGTTCCATCTGTTGAATCTCCATCTATAACGATATATTCGATATTTTCATAATCTTGATTCCTAACACTACTGAGTGTTTCATGAATATTCTCTGCATCATTGAAAACTATAGTAATAATGCTTATTTTGATTGGCTTGTTTTGACTAGCGTTCATTTAATAAACCATCATTCTTTAAAAAAAAGATAAAAGATGAAAGGTAGAAGGCCACCATAGGGTAACCAAGAGGTATTGTGGTCATCAATGCAAGTCCAAGTATTAAAGCAGACACAAATGTTCTCATATCTCTTATAAAATAAAAAAAGATATAGAACATGAGTGGAATAATAAATAGCCCAAAGTGGAAAATAAAATATCCTATATATGACCCTATCTTATTATCATTAGAAACCCATCTGCATGAAAGAAAACTATTGGGGTCTTGTGCATAGCATAGAGTATCTAACTGATTAAGTTCTGAGATGACTCTTCCCATGGGAGCGAGAGAATTATAATAAGACAATATGTATGGCGATAAAACATCTGCGAGTCTTGAACCTGAACTAGCATCAGTTAAAAGTAGTTGAGTAATTCCAACAGTTTGAATGATACGAATCAGCTCTCCGAATCTTTGATCACTTAGAACAAAAATGAATGCTAGTGAAATTAATACTCCTGCAAATATAATTAATTTTGAGTTTAGTTGCTTGGTTAAAAGTAAAGAGATAGCAAGAAATAATCCGTGATAGAAAAACCCAGCAAGGGATGCAGATAAAAATAATGCTAAAAGACCCAAAGAAATATATTTATATGTGTTCTTTTTTTCTCCAAACAAAATCAGCAAAGATGTAATCAATGCTGAGTGAAGACCAAAAAAAGAAGGTTCAGAAGCCAAGCTTGTGAAGCCTCTATTCGCAGAGGATTTTGCAAAGAGAAGAAAAGAGTAAACATGCTCTCCAAATAGATATTGAGGAATGCAAGCAAGAATCCAAATATATAATGCAATTCTAAATATTCTCTCGGGAAATCCATACAGATTGAGATACTCATAGAAAAATACTAAGGATATTGAAAGAGCCAGGTAAGAAAAAGCATCTCTCACCAACAAAAAATCCAATGGAATCCCATTAAAAAATTGAAAGATTAAAAAGAACATCGGCAAAAAAAGAATGAGATGTTGTTTTTTTAAACTCTGATACTTAGTAAAGAAGAAGAACAGAGCTAATATTAAACTTGCAATAAAATAAGGCTGCATACCCATTTCATTTAAGCCAAATGAAATCCATGGAAACAAAGAAATAACTAGTCCAAAAATAAACAAGGACTGTAAATGGATACTGTGCTTAACCAAAGTCATTTAATAAGACCAATAAGTATTTTTCGTATAGAATTAAAGCGATCATTATACTCGCCATATTTGCTCAATATAAATTCCTTCGCCTCATCTAAATAATCGTCGTCGTGAACCTTTTCATTTGCCTTCATTATTGCTTCTTCACAAGAATCTATGAAATACGGATCACAATAAAATGCATACTTCTCTGTAATTTCGCGATTGAATGATCGATCGGCTACCACTAAAGGCTTCCTAAAATATAGTGCCTCAATGCAGATAGATGAGAATATTTCTAATATGCTTGGCATAAATACAATTGACGATTTCATATAATTTTCAGCCATATTTTCATATCGCTGCTTTCCAATAAATTCAAATCTATCCGTCAGACCTAATCTTAAAATCTCTTTCTTTAGATTTTTGTTGGGATCATTTGTAGATATGATTTTAAAATCTAGGCCCTTACGATGTAATTTTTTACCTAAAGAAGGCAAAATGTGAATTCCTTTATGAGCATAATTCTCGAATGGGCATAATATTTTTAAAGTAGAGTCAGCAGCAGAGGGGCATTCATTTTCATACTGTTTTGTGACCCCAATGGAATTGGGTATATATGAATATTTTTCAGCTGTTATTTTAAATTTTTGTGCAAATTTTTCAGCTGAGCTTCTAGTTTGAAAAATGAAATAATCAGCATTTTTAATATAAAAGTTCTGATAAAAAGTATTTAGATAGCGCTTTATATACTCATAATTTGACCTTCCAAATTTCATATCTTGCTTAGAGGCAAAAATTACATATGGATTGGAACAACCCATAACATGTATTGATTTGAAATCAACATATGCAGGCCCAGCCATTGTGTAAACAAGATCAGGGGATATATTTTTTTCTATAGATCCTATAGTGATTCTTGATTTTAGATTTTTTGATGGGCTTTGTGAAATTATATGCATATTCTTCATATTTTTCTGAAAATGCTCAACTATTAACTTCACAGGCTCAGAAACCAAATAGTGGAATTCAATATCTTGATCATTCTGAGATGAGAGAATAAAGTTCGCTGCATTCTGAGCTGCACCACCCTGAATATTAGTAGAACAATTGAAAAGCACTTTCTTCATGAGGATCTATCCAAAGTATTTAAAATAAAATCCTCATATCTTCTTCCTATATGCGATACGGTGAATTGATCTAAAAATCCTATATCAATATCTTTAACACTCCTTTCTGAGTCAGCTAGTAATAATTTAGAAACTTCACTTGCCAATGAATCAATATCTCCTTGTTTAATCAATATTGCATTTGTATTGTGAAGTAGCTCACTCGCGCCACCAATAGATTTATAACAAACAATATTTTGACAAAATGCGAGTCCTTCGATAAAGATATTTCCAAATCCTTCGAAGAGAGATGTATTAATCATACATTTTGAGGACATTAGTAAGCTTGGTATGTCATCATGATATTTAATAATCTTTACCTCAGATCTTAAATTTCTTTCATTTATCATATTCATGATTTCTTCTGATTCAGGACCATCACCGACGATGATTAAACGAGCATCAGTCACAGTTTTTTTAATTATTGAAAACGCTTTGATAGCATGTGAGATCTGTTTTTGAGGCACAAATCTTCCAATAATTACTATGTCCCTTACTCTCTTTATATCAGAACAATCTCTGATTCTTTTCTGATAATCATCATCAAGTACAGGATTTGAGATTGTAACTATATTTCTATTTTGCTCTTTCTCCAATAAATCTTCGATAGAATCAAGCGTCGCATTGGAGTTTGTAATAACTCCATCTGCTTGATTTAAAGCTATTCTCTCGAGGAGATATTTAGTTAACTGAAAAATACCCCTCGGTTTGTGAGTAATATTCGCAATTCTACAGATTAGCTGGGTGTTTCCGGTAAATCCGAGCATCTTGGTAATTCCTGAGACAACTATTGCTCCGAAAAGAGTTGCCATCACAATATCTGGGCTTTCATCCCTAATATAACGTGTATACTTTGAGAAGCTAGTTAAGCTATATCTTGAACCTAAATAAATTACATCATCATCCAGTCGATCAACCAGATCTCCTTTCTTTGATGCGACAATTAAGTCTACTTTGTGGCCCCTAGATTTGAGATAGTAAAGAAGCTTAATGAAAACTCTTTCAGCGCCCCCATTTCCGAAACCTGGAAGAAATAAAGCAATCTTATATATTTCTTTTTGGCTCATTGCTAATAATTCTCATTCTTGATAATAATCATCTAGGAGCGGTGATTCTGAGATAATTCCTGGAACATTAATTACTTCAGTTAGAATACCTAAAAACTTTGCTTCCATTCCCACTGAACTATAAGTCACTATTACTTTTTCTGCCTGGGACAGAAGTTTTGCTATATGCATGTTTGAAACTTCTAAATTTTCAAAAATATTATTTCTTAGATAGCCCTTTGATCCTCTTGGATGAGGCTTTATTAGATATAGCTTATTAGGATTGTTGATTATTTCTTCTCTCAATGAGTTGATCATCAATTCACCATCATGAAGACCAGGACAAATCAATATATAACGAGGCTTTCCTAGTGTAATATCCTCTAAATACTTCAATCTGAAAATATTTTCCATTATTTCAATATTATTATATCCGGCATGTGAGTAAATCATTGCTGAATGACTGTCCTCAGCCAATATTTTTTCTGGAGCAGGAACATGCTCTAAGTAATTATTACCATTTCCAATCTCTTCTCTAGATAAAAAATAAAGCATTTTTCTGAAAGATGCAGGACCACTTTGCATAGCAGTTGTTTCGATTTTTGGATAGCTTTTGAGAATATATGTAAATAACCTCCCATAAGGATACTCATGAAGATAATAATAAAACTCCTTAGGTTCGATTCTAGTAAAAAATCTTCTAATGGGCTTATCCCACAAGAGCAATCTTATAACTCTACTGAGAGAGAAAATTAATTCTCTTCTGCAGAAGGCTGAAATATCATATTCCTGAAATAGATAATCTTTTTTAGCTATTTTTTTCCATTTAGGAATAAGTTTCAAATACTCCCAAAAGGCTAATATTATGTCGTTGAATTTTATATGAAGATCAAGGACGGAAAATCCCTTTGACAAGCATTGATTCAAGTATTTTAAGTACTCAAATGGGTTTACGTTTTGATGAAATCCATCCGTTGCAATGCTGACTAGAAAATTATCTTTTTTTAAATCAATTTCACCATATTTATCCTCTAAATTATCATCATCTATAAAATGAAGTGGGTATCTAGTTAAGTAAAGTCTTCTATGGTTCCTGCTTGCAGATTTAAAAAATAAATTAAAGAAACAGAAAATCATCATATTCGTAAAATAAATACTATTTTTTATAAAGCCTCTAAAAAATGTTTCTTTATTTTTCTTAACATCAATATATTCAAAGGTGCTATTTTTGAATATTTGTGATGCAGTTTTCACGAAAGCCTCTGAAACACCTATAAATACAACGCTTTTTATTCCTTCGACATTAATTTTTTTTTGAATTTGTATCAGATTACATACTGAATTATAGGTATCAAAAAACTCTGATCTCTTACATGAGAAATCTGTAAGGAAGAACATTGATAAGTCATTCCTATGAATTAGGTTATTCTCTATAAAAATGTGATTCTGCTCAAATATCCACTCTGAAAATTGGTCTCTAATTCCCTCGGCGATTTTATTTAACTCAATTGGATCATTGATGACATATAAATCTCTGCAATTTAAATTACCTGGACCAATGGAATAAAGATAACTATCTGAATAAGAATCGCTGAGGTTAAAATCCTTATCTGATGAAAATATAATCAGTTGATCAAATTCTTTATCCATGATCTTCTTGCCATTCCTCTCATCAGATTAGTTCAATAAAATTAATAGCATTAAACTGTTTTGATGAGAAAACTACATCTTTCTCTTTTATAAACTCTCCAATCCCTATAAAATCCATTCCGATTTTATCCGCAGCTAATAGATCAGATTCTGCATCACCAAAAAATATAGCATCCTTTCGATCAGCCTGATTAGCCTCTAAAATTGAAACTAAATTTTCATATTTAGAAGTAGGTGAACCCATAATCTGAGAGAAATATCGCTTAAGATCTCTTGATATTAGGATTTGTATCAACTCTTCCGTAGGTGTCGCAGAATTTATTGCCATAGGGATAGATTTTTTTTTGTAGTGTTTTATGAAATCCATAACACCAGGAATCTCATTTGCTATGACGACTTTATCAAATACCAATTCAGAAAATTTTTCAGCCATTGAGTCACAAGATTCATTGATATGCTGATCAGCTAACAATACATCATTATAGTATTTGATTTTCTCAAACCTTGACATTCCCCCATTTTCCTCATGATATTTCTTAACTAGATCTGCTATATCTTCCCCAAAGTCAATATACAAATCACCAAATGCCTCGGTTTTAATGTGTACTGAATCAAGAATTACTCCATCGAAATCGAAAATTAGAATTTTTTTTGAGTTAATTAACTCAATTGCTTCATTTCGTGAGTGGATGAGTGGCATAAAAAATAGAGTGTTTTACTTATCCTCGCTTTTTCTTGAAATTTCCTCAACAATCTCAAGAATACCTTGTCCTATGTCTGTATATTTTGTTGGTGTAAGCTTAAGTGCTTTTTTTGGAGTATATCTATAAGGTGTCATTCTGTAATGATCTTCACTTATTTGATCAGATGAGAAGTCTACATTCTTCTTTACCCCTGCAATTTCAAAAATCATATCAATAAGCTCTTCTGAATTAAGAATCTGATTGCCTGTGACAGTTATTGCTTTATTGATGTATTGCTCATCTAATATATCAATACTTAACTGAGCTGCATCTTGGACATGAATATACTCTCTTCTCTCCTTACCTGTTCCTCTGTAAATCAATTTCTTATCCTTGACAACTTCACTTATATACTTATGCAATCCGTTCCATTCTTGTGATCTAGGGCCATACAAAGATCCATATCTAAGAATTGTATAATCTAGATTATAGTGCTCGTGATAAGACTCAATCACTATCTCAGCGGCCTGTTTGCTTGCCCTATAAAATGATCCATAAGGACTATAAACATACATGGTTGAAGCATATATAAACCTTTCAATACCCAAATCTACACATGCCTCAAGCACAGATGCAGTTCCCATAATATTAACACTTAAAGTTAGATTAGGATTTGCCTTTGCCTCGCCGATATCGGCAATCCCTGCAAAATGATATACAAATCTTGCGCCGGATAAATGCTCTTTAATTCGATCGCAATCATTTAAATCAATTTCATAAAATAATTGATCCGGTCGAAGCCATTCAGCCTTCTTCCGATCTAATATGACTACTTCATTACCTAATTCAGATAGATAGTCAGCAGTATGACTACCAACAAAGCCGGATCCTCCAATTATTACAATTTTATCGCTCATAAATTCTAAAACTACTTCGCTCTTGATTGATATTCAAGTTCTGGGACTTGATTTAACAAGCTTTCACCGTTTACAAATCTTACCACTTCCTTTACTGCATCTATCTCCATTGATATTCTACTTGCCTTACTCATTGGCGCCATGTGAGGAGTTGCTATGCAATTATCCAAACCAAGCAATTTTCCTGAATAAGGCTCTTCTTCAAAAACATCAATTGCAGCCGATGATAAATGACCACTCTTCAAGGCTGAAAAAAGATCATCCTCATTCACAATCCCTCCCCTAGAAGTATTAATTATAATTGAATTTGGCTTCATTGCTTTTATTTCTTTTTCCGCAATGAAGTCTTTTGTACTATCGTCCATTGGCAAGTGAAGGGTAACAAGATCGCTCTTCTCAAGTAACTGATTTTTTGATACAAATTCAACTTCAACTTTTTCAAATTTAGCTTCATCAATATAAGGATCGAATACGAGAATCTTTCTTGGCTTAAAATGTGAAAGAATATGAATTAACTCACTCCCAATCCTACCCGCTCCAAAGACACCAATCACTGACTCACTGACGGATCTTCCCATCTTTTTCTTCCAGATACCTTTTTTTAAACTTTGGGAAGTCAATACTGAGTTTCTCAAAGTAGATAAAATTGAATTCATTGTGAATTCTGCCACTGCCTTTGAAGGGCCATCTGGAGTATATGAAACTATAATTCCTCTTTCACGAGCAGTAAGTAAATCAACACTATCTAAGCCTATCCCAACCCTTGAAATCATTTTAAGGTCATTGGCAGACTCAAGTACTTCTTTATCAATTTTGTCTGTTCCAGCTATTAGATAAGAAACACCATTCAAATAATCGATAAGCTCAGCGTGAGTAAACTTTCTGTCTAGAGGGTTGACTAAATATTGTACGTCATTCTCTTTTAATATTTTCAAGGGTGCTTCATCTTCTTGGCCAAAAGGTATGGTTGTGATCAGTGCTTTTTTCATTAGTTTTAGTATGTATCTATTTTAGGCAATGGAAGATGATTCATTTTAAGCCTAACTCTTGCCTGTGATGCCTTCCACTTTCCAGTTTGATTGAATGTTTTGTCTTTTACTGACCAGCCTTCGCCATATCTGTATGCAAGGTATTCCTCGGTCTTTGATGCTACCTTTACCCTCGTATCATAAAAATTAATTTCTTTGAGCTCCTTGAAAAAAATCTTAGGAAAACGATGGTAAATGCACTCGCTAGTATTTATGTGTATCTGCAAATATTTTTTAAAGGCATATCTACAGAATTTCTCAGACAATATCTTTCTCGCCAAAGACCACATAAAATTATTGTTCTTATATAGAGCAGCTAGATAATAGAGCAACTTTTGCTTTAAACCAGACAGACTTCCAACAGGGGAATTTATCCACCTCATATAGGCATATTCATCATCTTCCTTGTATAAATATATATCAACATCCATGTATCTTAGGTTTGTTGTGTTTACTCTAAGTTGGATAATATTATCTATGAATGGAAAACCCTTCTGAACAATTACATCAAAGCCCAGCGGAATAAAGTAATCATTGAAAGTCTCAATACTGGGTCTTTCATTAAACCAAATTGCTATGTCCATATCATGATCCCATGACATAATCTCACCATCTCTATAAGCACCCAAAGCTGTTCCAGCTTCAAGCCAGTAATTGACATTATTTATCAAGAAAAAGTTATTGAGCAATTTAAGTGTTTCTTTTATATCAGAGGACATATATCTATCTAATTTGTAATAAATGAAATATACATTCAAAATAAATCTTTTTCATAATCCATTTATAAGTATTGGTTTTTTCTTAGAAAGTGAGCCTCTTAAATAATGATCAACAATATCATTATCATATAAGTCATATATCACTCTTAGATGAGCAGGCTCAAAATCGGATGTTCTCCATACTCTTCCACTGGTTTTCTGGGAAGATAGCTTTAGCTCGCCACTAACCTTAAATTTGTCAATCATAGCCAAGACCTCATTTCTAGCCTTTTCAACAGCTTTTGCTGCAACGTCATGGATGCCATCCCCCATGGAAAGCTTAGGGACAGATTGATGAAAAATATCACCCTGATCAGGTTTTTCAGTAATATTATGAAGTGTGATCCCAGCAAACTGTGGCTCAAGAAAATAAAAAGGCCAAAATAAGGTCGCTGAACCTTTATACCAAGGAGAAAGACCTAAATGAAGATTGATTTTATATTTGGGTAAAGCACTTAAAACTGGGTCTTTTATCATATCTGGCCCAAAAATGAATGAGAAATCAAAATTATGTGATTTTACTATTTTTAAAACCTTACTCGAATTAAGCTCTTCAGGATTAATTAAAGTCATTCTTTCTGAATCAAAAACATCAGCTGGTTTTAAATTTCCAAACGCTCTAGCTTCTACTTCATGCCTGTCTTCAAAATGCCTTATAAAATTATTTTCATCTTTTGGAGATAATCCATTGGGTGTTTCAGGAATTATATTTTCTCTTCCCATTACAATTGCATGATAGTCAACATCTGACCCAACAATAGAACTTTGAACATACAAATGCCTCGAGTGCGATCCAGAGAAGATCAATATTTTCATCCGATGACCTTTATTAGATTTTTGTCATGGAACATCGAAGCAGCTTCATAAATTGTATAAAAATCAATATTTGATTTATTTGATATATCTAAAATTGTGTTTGATGAATCAGCCATATGCATGATCCATTCGTATGCATTTAAATGTTCGCCCGTGAATTCAAAGTCCAGTTCAAACTTTCTTAAATCAGATCCTTTCTTATTTTCTAATTCTACAGATTGATTTATTGTGCCGCCTATTGGTGGCATTAGGCCCTTTATTCCCAATTGATCCTCACCCTTATTGTTAAGTCTCTCTATAGTTCTATTAGCTTCTAGTAATTCAAAAGTTTTCAGGTATGCATTCAATGTCTTGAGGAGATTTTTTGAACTTACAAATTCTAAATTATCAGCAGATGTATGATACTCATCATATTCATAATACTTTGACTTTGTGATTGTTACAGTTGGTATTCTGAATCCCGGAGATGAATATTGCCTTTCATCGCTACCATCTGGTCTAAACCCATAGTGAATCCATTTTGGCTCTATTGATTCTACAGCCATTTTGCTTAACTGATCTATTTCATGATCTCCTAAAAAACTTTCCTTTACTCCCAGTAAGTCCGGACCTGCAGTTGTTGAAACGACAAAACCGCAGTATATGTCATTGTGTGATTTATGCTGATTCAGAAATGCTAATGCTCCAATAGTCTCGGGGCATAATATCAATCTATAACTATAGTAAGTGTCTCTTTTTTTAATTTCATTAAAAAGATATACGGCTGTAATGATTCCGGATAAATTGTCATTGGCAAGTGATGGATGACAGAAGTATGATGAAATTATAATTTCTTTATCAGATACTCCCCTATGATATGACTCTCCCAAGAGCATGCTTCCTTTTGGATCTAATTCTGAATCAATGAATATCTCGAATGGTTCGGAGAACTCAGAGCTATTCAGCTGGTTTTCAGATAAACAAAACCCCCAATTAGGTTTATAATAACTAGTCCTGTATGGAATCCAGTCTTTTTTATCTGGAAGAGTAAAAAGATTCTTCAGAAGCTCCTTTTTTGTAACATTTTTCTTATGTATGGGTCGACTATAATTAAGAACATGTAAATTATTCTTCTGCCAATCTATCACTTTCTTTCCTTCACTATTCTTAATGAATGCGTTTCTGATAATCCATTCATCAGGAATAATCCAATCATAAATCTTTTTACCTGACGGAGTATTAATCGTTTCTAAGTCAACTATCTTAGAAAGAATTTCTAAAGTTTCTTTATTTCCAATACCTGTAAGACTTCGATTTATTGGGAATAGCACCTTAAATAATTCATCAACTTCCTTTTCTGATGGATTGGTAAAGTTATTAGGATTAAAAAATTTATACACTTCTTTTCTCTGCGATTGAATACAGATAAATACCCAATCTCTTATCAAGATAATCGCCAAAAAAATAAAATAACAGATCATTAATGGCTGGCATTTTATTAAAAAGAATATGTGACTTGGGGAAAACGCCGTAAAAATCAGTTCTGCATCTACTTTTGGCTATCTCATTTACATCTAAATTAGCATCCCTCAGATATTCTTTTAATGAATTAATAGAAAAGGTCTGTAGGTGTTGAGAGTGTTTAAATATTGCTAGGCAGTCTGGACAAACTTTTTTCTTTATAGCTAAATCTTCCTCGAATCTAGTTGTGATAAGAGCCTTACCACCAGGTTTCAATATTCTGTTTATTTCACTAAAAGCTTTTTCTAAGTCATCATCCAAAAGATGTTCGATCGTTTGAGTTGAGATTACAAGATCAAATGTACTCTCCTCAAAATCTGTTTCACTAATTGAGCCAACACTAAAATTTACGTCTGGATACTTCTTCGAAGCGTTCGCTATCCTCTCATCTGATAAATCTATTCCGAAAGCCTTACATTCAGTCCTTTCAGCAATAAAGTTTATAAATTCTCCAGATCCAGAGCCCATATCAAGTATCTTTATCTCGTTCCCTTTTCTAGTGTCTAAAATTTTTTTTATTTTTTTAAGAAGCCAGTATCTTGATTTCATAGAAAACCAAGGCGTTACTGGGTTAATATTCCCAAAGACATCCCAATATCTTGAAATCTTATCTCTATCCCACTCTACTTCATGTGGTTGAATATTCATTAATTACTCCTTTTCGATAAACAGTTGTTATTTCTTTATACTTTTATAACACCCCTTCGAATGTAGTCTTGTGCAAGACCTAACTCATATGGTGTATCAATATCTAGCCATTTACTATTTTTTGTATAAACGGGATTGACCTTCTTTCTTTTTAACACTTCATCAATTGGATAGTAAAGTGAGAGATCATCTTGGCCATTTGATATTTTCAGCTCAATTTCTTCAAGCAATATTTCCATCAAATCTTTTGAGAATTTGTAGATTCCTATTGATATACCATCTACATGATCTATTTCAGATAATTTTTTTCTTATTCTTATTATATTCTCATTATCTATCTGTACTTTTACAGGATCATCGATATTAAATAGTTCCTTATTCATTCGATCAACTAGAATCTTATTTTCATTCTCGGATGACATAAATACATCTATGTCCTGCCTATTGCAAAGTAAATCACTTGTTGTAAAGATTATGTCATCATTACAAAATTCTCTGGCATACCAGAGGCTTAACATATTGCCCTTTGTTTTATAATCTGGATTATAGGCATATCTAATTGGGATATTTTTATATGACATTCCAAGAATATCTATATACCTTTGATGTTCAAGACCCAGCACTATAACCACTTCATCAATCATGTAGTCTTTTAACCACTCCAATTGATACTCAATTAGAAACTTATCCTCTATTTTGTAGAGACCTTTCAAACCATCACTTACAAAATCCTCCATTCTAGAGGATATGCCGGCCGCGTATATTATGGCTTTCATTATAATATTTACTAATTATCTTTTTAACTTTGTTTATGCTGACGTCCATCCACCATCGACCATAACATCAGTGCCTGTGATGTATGAGGACATTGGTGAAGCTAAGAACAATGCCGATGTAATAATCTCTTTTGGATTTCCAAATCTTGCGAGTGGAATTCTGGTGCAAAACTTTTCATAATTTTCCTTATCATCCAAAACTCCAGCATTTATCTCTGTCAGAAAAGGTCCTGGGGAAATTGAATTAACTGTTATATTATGTTGTGCCCACTCGAGCGCTAAAGTTTTAGAAAGCATTAACAAAGCACCTTTTGATGAAGAGTAAGTTGCCCTATCAGGGTATGTTACACTTGAAAAGATACTAGTTATGTTTATCACTCTGCCATATTCGGCAGCCTTCAATAATCCAAAAAAGCCCTGATGCAAAAGCAAGGCTCCTCTTAAATTGACATCCATAACTTTATCCCAATCGTCTAGATCAATCTTTTCGATTGGGTTTCTGATATTCATTCCAGCAGAGTTAACAAGTATATTTAACTTGCTATTAGTTTTTTCAGAAACGAAAGTGGATAGATCTTCAATTGAATCTTTATTGGTAATATCAAGCTGTTTATATGAACAATTACCAGATATGTCCAGTTCATTAATCTGATCAGATACAGCATTTAATTTTTTTTCATTTCTGCTTGAAATAATTACATCAGCCCCATGTGTTGCTAACGCGTTTGCTATCTCCCTACCAAGACCAGTTGCTCCACCTACGACTAATGCAGTGCTTCCTTTAAAATTAAATGGCTCCATAATTTCTCTCTCTAAACTGGTTGTGGAAATAAACCTCCGTCAACCCTGATTACCTCACCCGAGATAAAATCAGAGGCTTCAGAAAGCAAAAACTCTACTACGGGAGATATATCCGATGGATTGGCAATCCTCAATAGCCTTTCTTCAGAATTTATACCCTGAATATCATGAGAACTCCTGCCTTTTATGGTGGCCATGAATCTCCCTGTTTTTGTTGGTCCTGGCATAATACAGTTAACATTAATTCCGTCTCTTCTAAGCTCTTTTGCAAGAGATCTGGTTAGTTGTAATACGCCTGACTTTGCTACTGAATAAGTAGTTTCCTTATCAACTCCAAAAGCTGCATTAACAGATGATATCGTTACTATTTTTCCAAATTGTTGTGACTGCATATATGGTACAACAGCTCTCAGGGTATTAAGACACGTATAATAATTTCTCCTGAATATATTTTCATGTTCCTCATATGAAATAAAAAAACTATTATTCTCAGCTTTACCTCCAGCGGCTTTATCATCTGAACCAGAAATGTCTCCACCCGCGCTTGTCACAACGCCATCTATCGTTCCAAATTTATTTATGAATTCTTTGGCTAGATTTAGAGCATCATCCATATTCGTCAAGTCTGCTGTCTGGTACCAACATTTAGCACCATTTGATTCAAGAAATTTTAGTATATCCTCAACACTTCTCGCTTCGTCATAGACAGTGCAAGCATCTTTACTGATATCAGTTATTCCAATGTTGTATCCCTTTTTTGATAAATATTTAGCATATTCTAAGCCTAAACCCCTGGTTCCCCCTGTGATCAATATATTCTTCATATTTTTCTCAATAACCTTGATAAATTTTTGGCTGAAGCGAAGACTTCATTATTCTCTGATTGTACCAAATCCTCTCCTCTGCATCCTTCCTCAAATCTTGTTAATGATTTTCCATTCTTGATTGAAATTGAGTCAATATACTCAATAAAAATAGTTTTCTCTACAGGCAGAGACTTAAATGCATTCCAGTACTGTTCATTCTTAATATTGCATTCTCGTGTAATCTGAGCGCCAAGCTCTATAGAGTAGCTTTTTATGCTTTGATTATTATAAATGAGCTTTAGATATTCTGAGAAATCGACATATCCTTCTCCAATTGGGCACCTAACCAACCTTATTCCCTTTTCAGAATCAAATACCTGATAGTCCTTTAAATGAACATTCTTAATTAGGTGCTTTGTGTTCTTGTAAAATGACTCCGGAGTATCTAAACATGAGATAGAATTACCAATATCCCAGTTAATACCAAGATAATAAGTATCAAGACTCTCAATTATCTGAACAAGTTCTGTTGAACTTAGATCCTGATGATTCTCTATCGCCAATGTGAATGAATATTCCTTTAGGCAGTGAGAGATTGAACTTAGCTTCTCAATAAAGTCTTCTTTTGCTTCTTGGAAAGAGCCTGATAAATAACGATTACCTCCATAAATTGTCTTGCCATATTGATCCATCTTGATTCTTGCCGAAGATATCCCAATCTTTGAAAGAGTAGGTATGATTTTTTCCATGTAATGGATATCGAAATGCTCTAGATCAAGGTAAAAATTCACATTTTTCTTATCTAATTCGTTAAGAAACTCTATCCCTTCATGTAAATTCTCTAACGTAAAAAACCTGTCAAAAGGAAATTCAATTCCACCTAAATGAAGCTTTTTAGATTTCTCAACTAATTCTTCAAGAGATATCTTTTTGAATTTATTTTTAGTATCTTCAATAAAGCCGGAGCTATAACCAAAAGAATATAAGTTGAGGGATAAATCACCAATTTTCATACTTATATGGCTCTATACTTTTCAATATGAGTAAGCAAATCAGCAATATTATCGTTCCCTGAAGGATTAATAAGTGAATCATAGGATATGATATTATTGATGGCTGACTTTTCCATAGCAATCCTAGTGCCTGCGGTGTGAGATCCCACATGTGGTGTAAGAATTACATTATCAAGCTCATCGTATGGAGATATTTTTCTTTCTTCGTCAAAGACATCAATTGCGGCACCGAGAATACGTCTCTCTCTTAAAGCTTTTGCTAATGATCTATTATCAAGAACTCCGGCTCTCGAGGTATTAATCACAATTGAATCCTTTTGCAGTTCTTTAATTATATTGTTGTCAATAATTTTCTCTGTTTTATCCTCGAGAGGTAAATGTATTGTCAAGATGTCAGATATGCTAGCCATCTCATCCAAATTTTTAAATCTCTCAACAGAGTATTTTTGAGCAAATGACTTATCCCATGTTCTTGCATAGCCAACAATATTGGGCTCAAAGGGTTTCAATCTTTTGACTACCTGTTTGCCTATACTTCCTAGGCCAATGACACCAACAGTACAGTTTCTAATATTCCTACCTTGAATGACATCCCATTCACCACTTTTTAAGCTCTGATTCATTACAAAAGTGCTTCTCAGCAAAGCTATCATGTTGGAAATACAAAGTTCTGCAACAGCAACAGATGGTTTATCAGTTGTTATAAATACCTTCACACCATTCATCTTTGCTGCAGCCAAGTCAATATTATCAACTCCAACACCGACTCTTGATATTGCCTTAATACCTCTAAATTCATCAAAAAAATCATTTGGATATTTTTCGAGGCCAGCAATAATATAATCGACATCCTCAAATAGTTTAGAATTGGAGTTATAGTCGACTCTTTTACCAGACCTATTCCAAATAAGTTCAAACTTTTTTTCATCAAGTAGGTTTAAATATTCATCTGAGTTTTTAGCAAACTCCTCGATTGCAATTAATATTTTTCTTTTCATTTTTTTAAATTTTATTGAATGAGAATAGATAGAAATCTGACACATTATGTCCTGTAATACGACTTTTAATCAATGTATCGAGCTGTTTATGTAAATAGTAGGTCTTTCTTTCGCTCACATATTTCATAATTTGCACTTCCAAGCCTTTAATCATAGACAGGTGATAATTTGTAAAAAAAGCACCTGCACAACCTTCTATAAAATCAACACCATCTGTAGCATAAGCAATAAAACTAAAATCAAAATCAAAATCTACTTGATTCATCATCAGTGCACATAAGTGCTGATTTCTTCCGCCTTTGGAAGACGTTATATCCTTTACAGGCACCTGTAACTCACCTGTCGCAATAATCAGGTGATTACCATGAGCAGACTTCCTGTATATTTCCCAGTATTTCTCAGCTAAATATTTTGCTGCATACTCAGTTTCTATCTCTGCTAAATTATCTAATATGTGAATCGAATCGAAAGAAAAATGTGAGGCATTTTCCTTAATATACTCAATTAGAACCTCTCTTGAACCAATAAGAAAATTATCAATTTTTTTTGCACTTTCTTCCTCTGACATATTTTCTTTTGAGTAAATTGATTTAAGTACTTTTTTTGGAAGAATTGAAGAAATATCATATTCTTCTATTATTTTTATAGCCTGATTCTTTTTAGGTTGAACGGTGGGTCCAGAAGCAATAGCATCAAGCTTATGATTTCTTTCATCAGAAAGAATAAGGTTTATGATTCTTGTTGATCCAGATGCTGCTGATAGACCCCCTCCCTTTATTTTCGATAAGGCTTTTTTTATCTCATTTGCCTCTCTTTCTGGGATTCCAGCTGTAAGAATAGCTGAAATGCATTGAACTTTTTCACATATGCTCACATCATCAATAGGAAGAGCCATCATTGCTGAGCCTCCCCCTGAAACTAAAGCTATTAGAAGATCGTCTTTATTCAATTTAGAAACAAATCTTACTATTTGCTCACCTGCTGTAACACTCTTATCGCTTATATAGGGGTGAGTTGATTGGATGATTGTTGTGTTTGAGTATTCATTCTTATAATCATCAATATGAGTGATGATCAAAGCTTCTCTTATCTTATCAATAGAAAGAGAATCAACTAGACCTTTGTACATTGATAAACTTGCTTTCCCAAATCCAATTACATAAATGTCTTTAAAATCATTTAAAACAAGATCATTAATAGCTAGATTTTCTTTTGAAACTGATAAAGATTTTTTGACTAAGATATCCGGAGAACATTCACTCATTGTTGATTTCAATAATTTCATGGTCTTATTGTGTATCTGACTTTCAATAAGCTCTTTCATTATAATTTCATCCCTTGGATTAAAGATTCTGATCTTAGTCGGTCATCTTCGGTAAGACTGTACTCTTTTGTCAATTCATTTTCCTTTTCTTCCGTAAAGATTCTGTCATTAATATCAGAGAAGCTTGGAAGATCTCCAGTTGATAAGTCGAAATATATTGTTCTATTTTTCACAGCCTCTTTCGCATTTTCAGATATATTCCTGATTCCTAAATCAAAATAAACAACGGGCTTTGTTGTAGCACATGCCTGGTGAAATGCTGTTCCAATATAATCAAATACAAATACATCAACCATATGCTCAATTTCCATAAAACTTGAACTCACAGGAGTGTTTTCTACTGTCTTATAGAGAAATAAATATTTCTCTTTGGGGTGAAGTTTTGTCTTCAATCTATTGCTAAATAGTTTATTTAACATCCTTTGCCACTCAAGATAAAGGAAGTCTGGCATATCTTGGTATGGCCCAAATCTGTGCATGGTACCTCTCAGAGTAGTGGGAAAATAGTAGTAATTTAAATTGCTTTTTGATGGGAGAGTTACCACATTACTCTTATAAATTGATAGAAGGGTTTCTGCATTCGAAGGAATATAATTATTTATATCATTCATTATGAACCGATAAGAATTACTATTTTCTAAAATACCATTTCCATAGCCAAGAATTTTAGACGAATACATTTGTTCACCAAGTGCACCAAAAATTGGCTCATCATAAACACCAAATGCCTCCCCATGGATGATATTGATAACTTGTATTCCCTTGTTATAGCAATAAGAAGCAAGCATCCTATTTTCTATTTCTACACCTGAGCCAAGAACAATCGTGTTTGAGATTTTGAGATTCTTTTGATCATCAGGATTTATAGACTCAACTATGTGTTGAGATGAGATATCAATCAATTTAGAGCATATTGGCTCATTAAAGTACTTGTCTAGTAAATTCCTCAAATTCATCCTCAAATAGGAGATTTGTTCTTTGTAATCGCTTATATGTAGCCAATTATCAGAGGTCTTTATTGGTATTAAATCAAGGTTATTCAATAATATATCTAGATTTTTTTTTGAAGAAATTGCTGACGAACCGGCGATTGAAAGCTTGGTTTTTTGCTTACCCATTCCCTTAAGAAATCTCTTAAGAACAATATATATATGTTTCTTATCGATCTGATTCTTGACAAAGTGAATAGAAGTATTCCTCCCAAAATGATCATACTCAAGGTCAAGACCCTTAGACAGCTGATGATAACCAACATATGGCCATGATTTTAATCTTGAACCAATTAGTTCATTTGGGACTATCTCATATTCTATCTCTCTCAATTTTAAATAGGACTGAGTATACAGTTTCAGGAGATCTATGAAAAATATACCTATTAAGTTAGTGCCTTTTGGAAAATTAGAATATGAATCCTCTAATAGGATCCTCAAGTCATTGAATAATGCTAGTGATGAGGCATTATCCTCAGTTATGAATTCATTAATATCATTTAATTTCAATATTTTTCCCAAAAAATGACATGTCCTCTACTACCACTAAAAAATACAAATAGGACTTATTAGAGCTTTTTTTGTGATTGAGATGATTAAATCATTTATATGTATCAATTAAATCATCAGCTTTCATGAGTTCTTCTACTTTTAATCTATCCTTTTCTGTATCAACACTAAATGTCTTCTCGCTTATTTTAACCATATATACTGGTATGTTATTTTCTATAAAACGAAGCATATCCACAGACTCTATCTTTTCTAATTCAGTTTCTGGAGTTTCATTGAATCTAAGAAGTCCTTCTCTAGTAAATGGGATTATACAAACTTGCTTGTACATAGGAACATTATCAAAGCCTTTTTTTCTGGATGGGATAGGCTCTCTTGAAAAGTAGATTGCATGGTTGTTTCTATCAACAACTACTTTTACTTCATTAGGATCTTCAAAATCTTCAATATTATCAATTCTTGCCATTAGGTTTACGACCTCTATCCCATCTAATTCATGGAAAGGTTTCACAGAAGCAGAAATCATTCTTGGGGTTATCATTGGCTCATCGCCTTGAACCATTACTACAATATCGGTTTGAAGTTTGCTGTCTTCCTCTATCTTCAGCATAGCCTCAGCAACCCTGTCTGATGCTCGTTGATGGCCTTCAGATGTCATGATAGATTTCCCTCCGACTGATTTAATATATTCATGAATTTCTTCATCGCAAGTCGCTACATAAGTCTCACTTATATGTTCACACATTCTGGTTCTAAAGTAACAGTGGCCAATCATCGGGATACCAAGAATTTTAGCCATTGGCTTACCAGGGAATCTTGATGAATTCATCCTTGCAGGAATGATTGCAATAATATTTCTCATTAAATTATTTGACTAATATGCTTAAAGACTGCTCTTGAATGGGAATCAATCATCCTTATGTCTAAACTGTATGCGATCATCTCATATCCCTCTTTAATCCTATCTGCAAGCTCATTTAGATTTGGCTCTATAATATGAATACCGGAGGGTATTGATTTTGAATTGCCA
>CETU01082237.1_pt1 | contig 20000 bp, 12 predicted proteins | sample 356531 | NCBI WGS metagenome assembly CETU01 (sample SAMEA2623488, study PRJEB7988) | marine metagenome | isolation source: saline water (ENVO:00002010), including
TCATCTTGCGGTTGTGTAGTAAACGTAGGTCCTGGTATAATTTCTACAAATGCAATATCTGATGTATCAACACAAACTTGACTAGAATCACTACTTACAATGCAATAATATTGAGTAGTATTTACAGTATTATTTTGCGGGGTATAGCAATCTGTATTAGCTCCTGTTCCTGTAGCAGGAGTAGGTGTTCCTCCATTAACTATTTCCCACCATTGGTATTGATATGTTCCTGTTCCTCCACTCACAAATACACATATATCATTGATTGGTCCATTTTGACATATGATTTGCATAATAGGATTTATACTGTCAATAGCTATAGTATTTGTTATATTGAGATTAAGTGTAATTATACTATCACATCCATTTTGTGCAGTATCGATTAGAATATATTGTCCTGTATTACCAAATACAGTATCGTACCAAATGAAACTACCACATGAGTTTATTGTAACAGATGTATCAATAATATCCGGTTGATTTATAGTTACAGTTACCGATGTGTCACATATTCCATTATATGTAATAGTGCATGTATATGTTCCAGCACTTAAGGAGTTAGCTGTAGCTGTTGTTTGTCCATCACTCCATAGATATGAGTAAGGAGGATTTCCACCACTGATTATATTCACTGTAGCAGATCCATCGTTACCTCCAAAGCAAGTTGCGTCTTGAGTAGATGTATTAAATATTAATTGATCTGGTTGATCTATTGTTATAATTACTGTATCAATACATGAACTATTATCTGTTATAATACAATAGTATATTCCAGTGCTTAATGAGTTAGCACTTGATCCTGAAATATTTAATATATTCCATTGGCTATCATACCAATCATAAAGAAATGGTGCATTTCCACCATTTAATACGTTTATTTCAGCTTGACCGTCAAAACCTCCAAAGCAAGTTACATCTTGAGTAATCACATTAACTAATAATGAATCTGTTTGGTCAACTATAAAGTATTCTGAATAAATACACCCATTAGCATCTTCAACCTGCAAGCTATATGTTCCTGCTGTTATGTTATTTAAGTCTTCATCATTTGATGTAAAACCATTAGGTCCAGACCAATTATAAATATATGATGGTGGATTATTATATGGAGTTCCACCACTAGCTGATATACTTATTGTTCCAGTACTGTCTCCCCAACATTCAACATCAGTTACTACTCCTGTTGCAAAAGGATTTGGCAATATTTCTATTGTATCAGAATGGGTTCCAGAACAATACGTTCCATTTATATCCATTGTAACTACAAATACTCCTAATTGATTGAAAGAATAAACAAGATTTGTATTACTATAACCATCTTGATACTCTGTATGTATTATATTTCCTAAAATATCACTGATGGTCCAAGTAATATAATTTGGATCAGCAGGGGAAGGGGGATTTAAAGTTGATTGATTCCATATTGTTGTTGTATAAGTATTTCCGTTTAAATATTGACATTGACCATTAATATCTGAAAATAATGCATTTTGTTCACAATCAACTCTAACATTAATTGGTATTGAGTCAGTACAACCCATAATATCAGTAACAGTAAGTTGTGCTGAATAATTCACAAAATCAATATTATTACAATCAGGATCATACTTATGTTTAATAGTATCACTATTTAAACTATCTGTAGTTAAGCTAGTTCCATCACCAAAGTCCCAGATCCATTCTTCAATCGGATTTCCTAAACAACTATCAGGAGGTATAATAGAATAATATGAATTATCATAAAATGATGTACTATCAGGTGTACACACAACGCTTGTACTTACACTTGGATTTGGAAGATCATATATTATAACTGTTTTTTCAAAAACTTTAGAACAATTATTTCCATCCGTAACTGTTAAACTAACATTATATGAACCACATGATGAAAATTGGTGACTAGGGTTTGGGTCATCACTGGTATTATTTATTCCAGAATTAGGGTCATCAAAATCCCATTCATAAGTAAAATTAGAATCACCTGCAGGTACATTTACATGTATTGTATCTGGAAATATGCTGCAGGTATCAATTCTTGTATATGCTGAATCAGCAAAAACTAATCCATCAGTAGAAAAGAAAACTGAATCTCCATCACAAATAGATTCATTATGCGTAAATGAAACATTAGGTTTTGGATAAACTGTTATTATTGCACTTGTATCTGAGGGAGGTAAACAATATGCATATGCTTCAAGTGTTACTGTATAAATTCCTGGTAGAGGATAAGAATAAGCAATATTAGGAAATGGATTGAAACTATTACTTGGATCAGTAATTGATATAGTTGTTAATGGAGTACAATCACCAAAATCCCAGTTATAATAAACAACTGTATCATTATCCTGAAATGTGTTACCAGCACATCCTATTTCAGAATTATTTTGAAAAATTGCCGTATCATCTTGACAGATCGGTGTGGTAATTTCAATGGCAGCTAAAATAGGGTCATTTACACTTTTTGTTGCAATTTTTTCGTTATTACCGCAACCACCACTAATTACTGTATGAATTTTATATTTTTCATCAACACAATCACATGAATTATCGTACCATGTTATTTCTAGAGCAGCAACATCATTAGATGCATCTTGTGGATTTGGTTGAATTAGTGAAGGTAGGTCAGAATAGTTCCAAATAATCGAGTCAACATCTGCATTATCTCCTGAAAAGGGGATATTTTGACAATAAATATACCAATATATTGTGTCAGATGGTCCCATCTCTGTTATTGGATTCTGATCTATTTCAGGCCAATATATAGATGGACTTGCAGGAGCATTAATTAAAGAATCATAAGTACATCCAGGTGAAGCATAATCAGGAATTGCAAAAACACTTCCTGTAGGAAAAGTTAGTCCTAAACTTGTTATTTGATTATAATAGCTTACTGCACATCCTGATATAGAATCAATAATTTCAATTTCAATTTCAAATGTAACAGGTCCCTGATAATTTATAATTGGATCAAATGTATATTGAACAAAATCAGTATTTAGAAAATCATTATTATCAATAAACCAGTTATATGTGTAGTTGGTATCTGTATTAATAATTTCAAAATCAACAATTGTTTGTTCGCAGAATTGTATTACACTATCACTTATACTATAGCTTTGAGTATTTGTATTATTTGCAGTCGGTATAATAACTAATTCTGTATTTATTATACAGCCACTTTCATCTGTAATCAATACATCTATAAAAATAGAGTCTGTATCTATGATTTGATATGCTGTGCCATCAATAGTAAACCCTCCAATACTAAACTCATATTGAGGATTGGTGCTGTTTTGTATAAAGCTATCTAATTCATCATCTAAATTTATTGTATTCCATTGGCAATCATATAAATATATTGGATTTGTAATACTTACCACTCCAGGTGCTATTGTTATGGTATCACTACATAATGTTTGAAAGGATGGGAAATCTATTATATTAACAATATATGTTCCACTTGGTATATTTTGCCAAGTAAATGAGCTTGTTGGAGGCCATCCTGAACTAGTTATATTATTACTATTAGTATCAACAATATTTATTATTACATTTGATGTATACGTAAATGTTATGTCATTACCAGCTATTAAACAAGTATCATTAACATTATTGTTTAAATAATAATCTAAATCACATGAAGATTGTGCATGTGAAAAATAATTAATGATTAAAAAAAATATAAATATTACTTTTTTCAAAAGAATTATTTTAGTAGATAAAATTAGAAAAAAATAGCCCTAAAATTAGGGCTATTTTCTAATTGTTTATAAGTATTAAAAAGTTATTCTATAACTAATTTTCTTTTAATTGAAATATTATTTGACTTAATATCTACAATATATAAACCCTTTTCAAGTTTTGATGTATTTATTTTAATAAGATTAGTACTAAAATCTTTATTTAATACTTCTTGACCATTTAAGTTAAATATAGTAATGTTATCAATTTCACTAGCATAATTAACTATGTTCAATGAATTATTACAAGGATTAGGGTATAGCTTAGTTGATGAATTAATAACTTCGGAAATATCAGTTGATCCCCCAAGTCCAAGAGCTACATAAATTCTAGGGTTTAAATAACCTTGAATTGTATCAATATATGCTTTACCTTTTGTTTCAGACATGTCTGGATTTCCTAGTATAGCATTTGCAGCTCCATATCCTGCAGGAGCACCATTAATTGCTTGAAATAATTGATCATATGCTGCATTATCCCACCAGTCCCAAGGAGCTCCTTCTTCTTCGGGCATCTCACCAAAAGCATTTGGTGTTGTTGATGGAGTAGGAGTTTGAAAAACATATAGTCCTTCATAACCATTGTTATTTAAATTAGCAGCAGTAGTAAAATCATCACTTAGTCCAGCATTTACAAAAACATCATTATTTCCGTACATATTACTATAATGAGCAACTGTTCTACTTCCCATAACTTCTACGACGAAGTCTCCAGTAGTTGGAACAATTACATCACCAGTATCTATAGGAGCATATTCATCATTTTCACAGTGAAATGAAACAATTGGTACATCTCCAGCTTCTAACCAAGAAATGTCAGCTAGTGCACCACCTAGGTTAAATGCCATACTAATATCTGAGCTATAACCAACATTATTTGGTAATGCGAAAGGAGCCATTACTTGATTACCTGAAGTATCTAAAATAGGGTTTCCAAGTGAATCAAAAACAGGCATATATCCCATATCTGTTCCATCGATATTTCCAAAAACTTGAGGTATCACATATGGCATTGGATTCGCAGGATCTGATAAATCTAGAAATTTTGGAAGATATAATTCAGCAGTTGTATCTAAAGTAGCAACTCCAAGAGAGAGATATCCGCCAGTTCCGTGACCTCCTAATACAATTTTAGAACCATCAACATTATATGTATTTCCATTTGCTTCATCTTGTCTAATAAATCTTATAAGTGATCTTGCATCTTGAATACTTCTATATGCTGCTTGTATAAGAGTTGAAGTTCTTGTATTTTGATCAGTAGATGTTGGGTTCCATCCTTGTCTGTTTGTCATTGCTATTGCAACATATCCTTTTTTAGCCCATCTAGTACATTGCTCAACGATAGCTAAATCAGTTTTACTTCCAGTTGGTTGACCATTTATTACTGGAGGTAAAAAGCTTCCTGTATGAGCAAGTATAATTACTGGTCTATTAGAAATAGTATCTCCATCTGGCTCATATAAGTCAAATGTAAGATCCATAGCTGCCGGAGGAAGTCCTTGTAAAACAGGTAGTATACTAATATTATTAGCATATACTATATCTGATGTAACATTTACATTAGTAAAAACATCATCAAGATATCTTGTTTGTCCATTTAAATTTAAGACTAAACTAGCGAAGAAAATTACTAGAATTGATTGTAGAGTTTTTTTCATATTATTTTTTATTTAGTTAGAACGGCAATATTACGTAAATTATTTTACATTAATAAGAAGAGAGCAGTATATCATCCGTCCAATATATGGCCCTCCATATACTTCGTAATGATTGTTGTTAAGTACGTTTGATGAACCAATTTTTAAATCTGCATTAAGCTGAATTAATTTTTTACTTATTTGAATATCAACAACATCATATGATGGTACTATACCAGTAAATTGAGGTGATCCTTCAAATATAAACTCTTCAACCCATTTATAATTAATACTGAGTCCAAAATTTCTTAAATAATTTTTATCTTCTGAGAGATGAATATTTCTACCAACTAATCCTAAATTAAATTTGTGTTCAGGTGTATTGTAAGCAGGTATAATTGGGTCTTCTGTTCCTCTTTCATTTAATTTATTCCACGAATAGTTCCCATTTAGAGAATAGTTAGAATGAAAATAATAATTTAAGCCAAATGATGCCCCCTGTGTTGTAACTATATTACTTGCATTTGCCGCCATTCTATATGCCTGAATTGATGGTAGTGCTATTTCATATGCACCAGTAATTGTGTCATCAACTATAGTATTAAATTTAGCACCAATTTTATAACCAATAAAATCTTTATACGTTGAATAATAATAATTTGCATCAATATAAACTTTATCAAATAATGTAGTTCTGTAACCAATTTCAACAGATTTCACCTTTTCAGGTTGAATAGGCTTTATGCTAAAGAAAATTAAACTGTCTTTAGATGGAGATGCAGGTAAATAATAATTTATTAATGATTCAATAGTCACCAAATTTTCATTGTAATCAACCCCATGACCTTCTAAATTTCCAATTAATATAGCTCTTCCTGCATTATAATAAAGATATTGATCTGCTAATGTTGGATTTCTGATAGCTGAAGCGAGCGATAGACGAATTACATCTTTCTCATTTGGTTTATAAACAATAGAAGCTGCTGGTGAGAAGTTAAGATTAAAATTTTCATTTTTATCAGCTCTAAGTGTTGCACTAATCTTTATTGCTTCACCAAATAGATTTGATTCAAATCCAGTATAAGCACCAAATTCGTGATTTAATATTCTATCACTAGTATCTAAAAACAAACTGCCTTTTGTGTTGGGAGCATATTGTCTAAAATTTCCTCCAACTTTTATATTTGCTATATCATTCACTATTTGATATTCAGAATGTATATGATTTAAAGCTGATTTATCAAAAAATCCGGTACCTCCCTGAAGAGCTGTTTTTGAAGTTATTTCTTCAAGAGCGTTTCTAAATTCTTCTGAACCTGGTTCTAGTCTGTTACTTTCAAGGTCAGTTAGACTTCTTACTTCGTTATGTGTTGCAATAATAAAATCTGTATTAGCATTAATTACAGAGTCACTCATAACCATCCATTCATTAATATCTATTATTTCACCATTAAAGTACCAGTCAGATTCAAATGTAAGAGGGTTAAATATAAGAGTTGGAGATGACCAGTTTATATCACTCCAATTAAAATTATCTCTCCAATTGTTTTTGTAATCTGTGTACCATTCTTGGTTAGGGTTACTTAAAGGTTGGTTATAATTTTGTAATTTTAGAGCTGTAAACACTGCATCATATGAATCACCTGCATCTTCTTTAGTTCGATATGCCCTTACAAAAAACTTATCTTTTTGAGATATTTCTATTTTATTTTGCCAAAACTGAATGTTTTTTAAGCTAAATCTATTGTCACCTTGGTAAACAGTTGTGCCAGTACTATAATTAAATGAATAAATTAATTCAATATTTGGTTTTATCATGTAATGAAGAGAGCTTTGTGCTTTAAGGTTTTTAGTATTATAATCTACTATATCTTTTTCTAAATATCCAGTTCGATGCCATTTTTTTAAGCCAGGATGCGTATCATAGTTTTGATTAAAATCTCCTGTAATATCATTTAGGTTTCCATCACTATCTTCATCTCCATATCTATTCACGGCATCATAGCCTCCTGGGTTATTTTTTGATGTAGTTCCATCTACAGCAGCCATATTATTTGCTTCCCAATCAAGTGCTTGCATGTAAGATACATTAAGCTTGTAAGCAAAAAGGTCTTGTCCACGATTATTAGTATACTTTTTAGCTAATCGAAATGAATTTTCAAATAAATTTCTACTTCCAAATTTATATTGTATTAATAATCCAGGTTGAATAAATGGACTTATAGTTTTCATGCTGATAACTCCATTAAAGGCATTTGGTCCATAAAATGCAGAGCTTGCACCTTGTATTATCTCTACCTTCATAATATCTAATTCTGAGGAGCCAAGAAAGTTTCCTAGTGAAAAATTTAATCCAGGTGATTGATTATCTATACCGTCAATAATTTGCAGTGATCTAACAGGAGAAGTACTGTTAAATCCTCTAGTATTTATAACTTTAAATCCTAGGCTAGCCGCTGTTATATCTACTCCTTTTAATGCTCCTAATCCATCATAGAAATTACTGGAAGGTGTTTCTTTTATTGCAATCATATCTAGAGATTCAACAGTAAGCGCAGCTTCCTTTTGTTTTTCGGTTATTCTATTATCAATGATTTTTACTTCTTTAATTTCTTTACTTTCTGGAAATAATTTAATTAGTAATGGATTATTTAAACTAATTAAAATTTCTTCATTTTTATATCCTAAATAACTAATATTAAGGGTTACAGGTAATTTATTAATATTTATATTAAATTCTCCATCTAAATTTGTTGCAGTACCAATATTTGTACCTATAATATTTATATTAACCCCAATTAATGTTTCGTTTGTTTGTCCATCTATTACTTTACCGCTAAGATTAAATTGCGCAAAACTTGTAAATTGTAACACAACAAAAAATATAAGTAAAAGAATTTTCATAAAGAATTTTGTAGGTTCGCAAATTACAAATAAATATATTATGAATGTTATTTTTTACAATGGTGATTTCATAGATGAAAGAAAAATAAACATATCATTTAATAACAGAGCATTTAATTATGGTGATGGTTTTTTTGAAACAATAAAGGTTATTAATTCAAGGCCATTTAATTTAAATACTCACTTAAATCGTATAAATTATACAGCAAAAATTTTAAATTTTAATAAAATAGATGTTAAAAGCATAGAAAATAGATTTTATAAGATTATTACTTTAAACAATATTACTCATGGAATTATTAAATTACATATTAGTAGAGTTGAAGGTGGATTATATTTGCCAAATTCAAATAATTTTGATATTTTGATTTCAATCAAAAGTGGTAACGCTTTTCAAATTAATAAACCTATTAATTTGTGTTTTTATAAGGATTTGTTTAAACCTAATCATGAATTATCAAATTTAAAGTCTCTGAATTCATTAAGTTATGTTTTAGCTGCAATTTATGCTAAGAAAAAAAAATTTGATGATGCTATTTTATTTAATTCAGATTCTAAAATAATTGAAACTAGTAATTCAAATATATTTATAGTTAATAATAAGAATATATATACTCCACCATTAAAAGATGGATGTCTTAATGGTACAATGAAAAATTGGTTAGAAAATTATAATGAAATTAAAGAAAAATCATTAACAGATTATGATGTTATTAATGCTGATGAAGTTTTTATTTCTAACGCAAGAACTGGTATTACCTCAGTCAGAAAGATAGAGAATACAATATTTAATAATATTAATTTAGCAGATAAGTTGCAAAATAAGTTAATTAATTTAAGTTAGGATTTATAGGGAGATTTGACCAAATTGCGTATTGCCCACCCTTTTTCTTCGCTATTTTGCTCCATAATTCAGAATTTGATTTTTGCATACATACTTTAGTAGATGAATCATCTAAAATCCAACTTTTTTCTTTTATCTCATTTTCTAACTGATCTTCGTGCCAACCAGAATACCCCATAAAGAATTTAATTTCATTGTTAGAGATTTCATTATTGTTGATCATCTTTTTAACAATAGAGAAATCTCCTCCCCAGTATAACCCTTTATTAATTCTAATTGAATTTTTAATTACATTACCAAGTGTATGGATAAATTGTATTGCATTTTGTTCTACTGGTCCACCAATATATAGTTGAAAATCACTTTCTTTGATACCATCAATTATCTCATGTAAATATAATTTAGTTGGCTGATTAACAATTAGACCCAAGGTCTCAATTTTTGAATGGCACGTAATTAAAATTATACTTTTAAAAAATCTTTTATCATTAATTAAAGGTTCTGAAATTAATATTCTTCCACTTTTGAGATTTACCATATTTAGAATATCTTTGTTTTATATTACAAAAATACATTGTTTGATTTATGGATCTAAAAAATACCAGAATTAATTATACTAAAAATGAAATAAATTATAATGATATTTATGATAATCCTTTTGAATTTTTTGTTGAATGGATAAATGAGGCTTTTTTAAATAATTGTTTAGAACCAAATTCCTTTGTTTTATCAACTATTGAGGATAACATCCCCACATCTAGAGTTGTTCTTTTAAAGAACATAGACCACGATGGTTTTGTGTTTTACACTAATTATGATAGCAGTAAATCCAAACATATTTTAATTAATAATAATGTTTCCTTAAATTTCTTTTGGCCTGAGTTAGAGAAGCAAGTTAGAGTAATTGGAGCTGCTTATAAGATAAATGATAATGTTTCTGATGAATATTTTGCTAGTAGACCAAAAGAAAGTCAACTTGGTGCTATTTTAAGTGAACAAAGTAAAAAGATAGATTTTAATTATGATTTTAATAGTAAACTCATTATGTTACAAGAAAAGTATAAAAATAAAGATATTAAGCGACCTCTTAACTGGGGTGGATTTAAAGTAATTCCTACAAAGATTGAATTTTGGCAAGGAAGACCATCAAGATTACATGACAGACTTTTGTATAAATTTAAAGAAGGTAAGTGGGATAAATCAAGGCTTTCGCCATAATTTTATTTTTTTGTCTTCTTTTTAGCTTTTGAATTAGCTTTTTTAGGTTCTTTTACCTCAATTATATTAGAAATAGCTTTTTTAGGTCTTACTACTCCAAAACTTCCTTTAAATATTTTACCTCTTTTTGTTTTTTTATCTCCTCTTCCCATATTTTATTTTTTTCAAAGATATAAATTATTTCTTTTTTAAGTTATTTATGAATAGCTCTTCTATTTTCTTTGAGGAAGTGATACTTTTTTTAAGCCACTGTAACATGATTTTTTCTTTTTCTTGATTTGTTAATTTCCAATTAAAATTTGATTTTCTTAGTTTGAAAGTTAAATGTTGTAGACAGAGTGCAACTGAAACAGAAATATTAAAACTTTCTGAAAATCCATATAACGGAATTTTAATTTTTTCATCTGCCATATTTAAAGCGATTTCACTACAACCATCTCCTTCAGATCCAAATAATAGTGCATTTTTGTTTGATATATTTAAATCATAAAGTGTTTTGGCTTTAGCGTGAGGTGTTGTTACAATAATTTTATATCCATCTCTCTTTAGTTTATTGATTGTATCCTTTGTATTTTGTTTTTTTTGGTTATATCTATATAATGATATCCATTTCTCAGAACCAATTGATACGCTAGGGTCTTGATTAAATAAATTATTATTCTCAATTATATGTACATCTTGAATTCCAAAGCAGTCAGCTGATCTTATTGATGCAGAAATATTTCTTCCTTGGTAAATGTTTTCTAGAACTATAGTTATATGTTTTGTTCTTTCTTGAATTTTTTTTTCAAATAATTCTCTTCTTTCATCAACGATAAATTCATTAAAATGATTAATTAATTTTTTATTAAGATTCATGTAATTCTAGATTTATCACTAATTTTATAACCACTTAAAAAACTTTTTATAGTCATTGGTTTCTTACCTTCAATTTGAAGATTTTTTATTGATAATATTCCATCAATTGTATTTATATAGAAAAAAGATTTGTTATCAGTTTTAAAATCTAATTTTATATCCATTTTATCCTCAAGAACTTCAGTTAATAATAACTTAACTCTTTTTCTTTTTAAATTATCGTCTTCAATTACAAACCATGCGCATGGACATATAGAAACATTATTCAATATAATATTTTGATTTATTAATGGTGATAAACCTCTAACTAAATTATGAATATTTCTTGCGGATTCTTGCCAGTCTATTTTACATATTTCTTTTGAAAGTTTTGGAGCTTTAATATTACTGTTAGGATTTTCCTTGTAATATAATGTCGATTTATTTTTTTCTAGAGTATTTAAAGTTTTAATTAATATTTTCTTCCCAATTAAAATTAAATTTTCATGTAACTCAGCTGCTGTTATATTTGATGTTAAACTTATTTTTTCTTGAAATATTATTTTTCCTGAATCTACTTTTTCATTTAAGAAAAAAGTTGTTACGCCCGTTTCATCTTCACCATTAATTAAAACCCAATTTATTGGTGCTGCTCCTTTGTATTTTGGCAGTAGTGATGTGTGAAGATTTATAGATCCTTTTAAAGGCATGCTCCAAATTATTTTTGGAAGTATTCTAAATGCAACAACAACAAATAAATCTGCATTATAAGCTCTAAGCTTATTTATAAATTTTGAACAATTTAAATTTTCAGGTTGAAGAACTGGTATATTATTTTGAATACCAACCTCTTTAGTTTCACAAAAACTAATTTTTTTTCCTCTTCCTCTCTTTTTGTCCGGAGGGGTTACAGTAGCTATTATGTTAATATTTTTTTTAACTAAATATTTTAAAATTTCTGCTGCAAATCTAGGTGTTCCAAAGAAGATAATTTTCATGTTACAAACTTATATATTTTAAATTATTTGATTTGTTTTTTTAAATTAATGCAAATGTCACAAATCCCACATTCCTTAGTAATTTTTTCATTAAAGTATTCAAGTATAAATTTATTTCTACATTTTTTATCTTCATTAAAGTAATTAATCATGATTGATAAATTTTTATAATCTATTTTTTTTCTCCTTTTATAAGACTCATAATCCAATTTAATATTTTCTATATTTAATCTAGGTTGTAGAAAAGAAATTGTTGGCAAGCTATTTGCTTTCTTATATAATAATATTTCAAGTTTGTCAAGTCTTATTAATAAATCTTTAACTTTTTCTTCACTTATATTCAATTCATTAGCAATTTTTTTTTCATTGATTCTACTATATTCATTTATTATATTCTCATGCTTTCTAAGTAAAGTTTGAATTATTGGATCATATTGTTTATTGATGACTTGAAATTTATATAAATCTGCATGCTTAACATTCATTTTAACTCTTGAATGAATATTACTTTCTAAATTAATTTTTAGTAGTTCATTTTTTTCTAAATGTCTTATTGTATTATACAGTCTTATGATTTCTATTTTGTATCTAAAACAAAACTCTTGTAAATTAAAAGCTAATGCAATATTTGGTTTTTCATTTATTGCAACATTGAAATAGCTTGCAATATTTTCATAAGTTAATTTAATTTCATTAATATCAGGGTATTTTAAATTAAATGTTTTTTTTTGTTTTATAATGTCATTTTGATTCGCAAGTAAAATTGCATATGCTTTTTCACCATTTCTTCCAGCTCTTCCAGCTTGTTGGAAATATTCTTCCACTGTATGTGGTAAAAAAAGGTGAATTATTAGTTTAACATCTTTTTTATTAATACCCATGCCAAAAGCGCTAGTTGCGACAATTATTCTAGTTTGATTCTTTGACCAATTGTTCTGTACCTCTTTTTTTTTATTATAATCTAATCCTGCATGATAATATTCTGCAGAAAAATTATTTTTTTTCAATAAATCACTTATTTCCTTAGTCTTTTTTCTAGTATCAACATATATAATTACAGAACTTTTAATATTATTTAAAAGAAATATTATTTGATTTTCTTTATCATTTGTTTGATTTATTTTAAAGGCAATGTTATTTCTTATTAATGAACCTTTTATTAGATTAGTTTCTTTAAATAGTAAATTTTCTTGAATATCTTTTGCAACTTCTTTATTTGCTGTGGCAGTTAATGCCAAAATAGGAGCGTTTTCAACTTTTTCTCTAATTATTGCAATATTTCTATATGCTGGTCTGAAATCATGTCCCCAATCTGAAATACAATGTGCTTCATCAACTGCAATTAGATTTATATTCATTAATGTAATTTTATCCATTAATAATACATTTTTTAGTTTTTCGGGTGTTATGTATAAAAACTTTACGTTCCCATAAATACAATTATTTAATATTCTTTCTGTTTCATTTAATGATATATTACTAGTTAATGCATGTGAAATAAACCCTTTAGCATTTAAATAGTTAATCTGATCCTGCATAATTGAAATTAGTGGTGAAATTACTATACAAATACCTTTATTAACCAAAGCGGGAATTTGATAACATATTGTTTTTCCACCTCCAGTTGGTAAAATTGCAAGTGTATCTTTACTTTTAAGTATATTATTAATTATTTCTTCTTGATGAAGTCTAAATTTATTATACCCCCAATATTTTTTTAAAATTTCTAATGAGTTCATTTAAACCAAAAATACAAAATAAAAGCTTGGTCTTTGTATGAAAGGTAGTTTGTGTAATAAATTATAATTGACTTGCAAGAAATCTTTCTGCATCTAGTGCAGCCATACATCCTGTGCCTGCTGATGTTACTGCTTGCCTGTAAACATGATCAGCTACATCGCCTGCAGCAAAAACTCCTGGTATTTTTGTTTTTGATGTTCCAGGTTCTATTTTTAAGTATCCATTTTCATCCATATCAAGTTGACCTTTAAATAAATCTGTATTTGGCTTGTGTCCAATCGCGACAAAGAAACCTGATGCAGGAATTATTTTTTCTTCACCATTTATATTATTGAAAGCTGTTACACTTTCTACACCAATAGTTCCAGGTTCTCCATTTATACTTTTTGTTTCGTAATTAAAGAGTACTTCTAAATTATCAGTATTAAATACTCTATGCTGCATTGCTTTTGATGCACGCATTTTATCTTTTCTAACTAACATAGTTACTTTTGTACATAATTTAGCTAAGTAAGTAGCCTCTTCAGCAGCTGTATCTCCTGCTCCAACCACGACAACATCTTTTCCTTTATAGAAAAAACCATCACATGTTGCACAGGCTGAAACACCATAACCATTTAGTCTTTTTTCATCTTCAATACCTAACCATTTTGCTGATGCTCCTGTTGCTATAATAACAGTTTCTGCTAAAACATTAGTAGATTCATCAATTTCTATTTTAAATGGTCTTTTTGAAAAATCTACTTTTGTAACCATTCCCCAACGTGTATCAGTACCAAAACGCTCAGCTTGAGCTTTAAAATCTTCCATCATTTCTGGTCCAGTAATACCGTCTTTATATCCTGGGTAGTTCTCAACATCAGTAGTTGTTGTTAATTGTCCACCTGGTTGTAAACCTTGTATAACTACCGGTTTCATATCTGCTCTTGCAGCATATATTGCTGCTGTATATCCTGCTGGTCCAGAACCTATTATTAATGTTTCTATTTTTTCCATTTTATATTATTTTTATTTAAATATGTCTGTTATTTGAGGTGTAAACGGTTCAAATATGACTGTATCTTGTACAACAGGAACTTTATAATATATTGCACCATATCCAGTCCATACTCCAAGACCACCGTCTATGTTACTTACCAAATTTAATGGTTCGGAAAAAGGGTTTCCTCCACTAGCAGAAGCTCGTGATAGTCCTCTCCAAAATTTCATTGAAGGTTCATCAATTTGGCAAAATTTTATAAGTACAATATCATTTTGCAGTGTTAATACTGTACCATCATCACATTCTTTCGTATGAGTTATATTATAGCTTCCATTAGGAAATCCTCCATTCTCAGGAGGTTTTGGGAAAAATGTTTCAAAGCTTGTTCCATTAAATAATATATCTGAACCAGCATCTAGTAATTTAAATGAAAAATCAGGCTTACTAATTATATTGCATTTATCTTCTTCTTTTTCATAGTGTTGAATCATTTTACTTCTTACAAGAATATTATTTTGTATACTTCCATTATCAGTAAACCATCCTCGAATTTCGTATTTATATTCTTCTTCTGCTAATGTATCTTTCTCTACCCATAAAGAGTCAAGTGGTGTTGAAAATGGAATTATGGTTTGTGAAGTGATAATTTCATCATTATAAATAACTTCAAGAAAATACGTTTTACCTTCTTCACCAATAAATTGGCCTGATCCAGATAAATCTGTATATACTGAGAACTGATTAAGTGGAGGAGGGGCGGGTATTGTGTACTCTTCAAGTATTATAGAATCTTTAGATCCATCATCATTATATGTCCATACTTTAACTTCAGCATCTTTAATAAATAAATTTTGATATGTATTAGAATCTATTGGTTCAAAGTAACCTTGGTTTTTTGATAAAATTATGTAAGGAGGAAAACCATTCTCAATTGCACCTTCAACAACAACCTTTTCTTGAGATTGAGGTAATTCGAGTGTTATTTCTTCTTGACATGAAATAAAAATTGCTAAAAATAAAAATATACAGTTTCTCATCTTTTAAAAGTTAAAATTCCAAGTTACAGAAGGAAGTATTGGGAAAATTGATACTTGATAAGCTTTTGGAGTTATATTTCCATTCTGAATGTTTCCTGTTTCCCCTTCAGGAGATTCTAGAGCAAAGTAAATAAAGTATGGATTTTTTCTACTATATACATTATAAATTGAAAAATTCCAGGAAGATTGGAATCTTTTTCTTTTCTTTGGAGTATACGTTGCTCCAATATCTAGTCTATGGTAAGGTTTCATTCTATAACCATTCCTTGATGTAAATTCTGTATATACATTTCCTCCAATAGTATATCTTTCAGTAGGAAGGGTAATAGAATTTCCAGTAGCGTAAACAAAAACACTACTTAATGTCCATGATTTAGAAAGCTTATGTGTTGCTGTTATAGACAAATCGTGCCTTCTGTCGTATTTTGCAGGGAAGGGTTCTCCATTATTAACTTCATCAAAGTATCTTGTTGTTTTAGAAATAGTATACCCAATCCAACCGGTTGTTTTTCCTTTATTTTTTTTAACTAAAAATTCTGCTCCATACGATTCCCCTGTACCGAACACAAAAGCATTATCACTGCTAGAATTTGTGTTGTCTTCTGGGAGGACCCCTTCTTTATATTCTATTAGGTTGGTCATGTCCTTATAATAGGTTTCTATAGATGTTTCATACATATTATCCTGAAGATTTTTAAAAAATCCTAATGCAAATTGCTCTGAGAATTTTGGTTCAATAACAGCAGAGCTTGGTACCCATAGGTCAGTAGGTAGGCTTACACTTGATGTTGAAGCTAAATGAATGTATTGATAATTTTGTGTATATGCTCCTTTGACAGAAGTTGTTGGGTTAATTTTATATCTAAAAGATAGTCTTGGCTCAATATTTCTGTAATTATCATCATTTCTATTAAAATCATTTCTTATGTAATCTCGAAAACTTATATATCCACTATGTTGAAATGATGAATAGCGCAATCCAGCGTGTATCTTAAGAATATCACTTACTTCAAAATCATCTGAAAAGTATATGGCCCCTTCATTAGAATACTGCTTATAAATTTCATCAGGTTCAAAAACAACTTCACCAGATCTTCCTGATGCATTTCCTGGTGTAAATTCATGATACGTATAATTTGTACCAAATTTAATTGTATGTCTTTGGTTTGGTTGGTATAAAAAATCAACTTTAGTATTCCAATCATTAATACCTGAGAATATTTTAAGCTCAAATTCCTGTTGAGCAATATTAAATTCAAATCTATAGTCAGAAAATATTAGTGATGTATTCATGAATAATTTGTCGTTAAACAGATGATTCCATCTTAAAGATGTAGTAGCATTTCCCCAAGGTATTTCTATACCTATACCATTTTCACTATTACTAAAATTAAATACATCTCTTCCAAAGTATCCACTAAGATAAAGTCTGTCCTTATCAGATATTCTATAATTAATTTTTGTAGTTAAATCATAAAAATAATAGCCAGAACCACTAAATGCATTATCCTCTGGCATAAAAGGTTTAGATAATACATCAACATATGTTCTTCTACCTGAAATAATAAAAGAGCTTTTTTCTTTTTGAACAGGGCCTTGTAAAGTTAATCTAGATGATAGAAGACCTATACCGCCATCCACTTCATATTTTTTATTATTTCCGTCCTTCATCGTAATATCTAAAACAGAGGATAGTCTTCCTCCGTATTCTGCAGGCATACCACCTTTTATTATGTTAATATCTTTAATTGCATCAGCATTAAAAACAGAAAAAAAACCGAAAAGATGCGCTGCATTATATACAACAGCCTCATCTAATAAAATTAAATTTTGATCTGGACCACCACCTCTTACGTAAAGTCCTGAATTTCCTTCACCACCAGATTGGATTCCAGGTAATAACTGAGCAGATTTTAAAACATCTACTTCACCTAATATCACAGGTAATTGCTTTATATTTTGGACTTCAATTTTTGCTTGACTCATATCAGAACTACTAATATTTTTATCTAATTTTTCTCCTGTAATAGTAATCTCTTCTGTTAAAATTGCATCACTATCTAAAGAGATATTTAATCTAATATTTTTGTTTAAGTTGATTTCTTTAGTAATATTTTTGAATCCAATAAAAGAGTATATAATTTTATAGTTACCTTCATCTAATGTTAAAGAATAAAAGCCATACTGATTACTAGCCGTGCCTTTAAAGGATTCTTTTTCATATATAGATACTCCAATAAGATTTTCTCCTGATGCATTATCTTGTACATATCCACTAATTGTAAATTGATTTTGCCCAAACATAGCAACAGAAAAAAAGACAGATAAAGCTAAGCTAAAAAGTAATCTCATGTTATAAAAAAAATGATTTGCTAAAATACCAAAACAAAATTCAATTTTAAAAAGATAAATACAATAAATTTCTATTTAATTAACTCAATTGTTTATTACTTTAAATTTTGTTAATTTTACAGAATAATATTAAATAATTTTATATGAAATTTTTTTACATATTGTTGCTTTTTTTATCTAGTTTTTTATTAAATGCTCAAAATGGATTATTAAATGGAACAGGAAGTGCGCCAAATTTTACAGTTTCTGATGTTTTATATGGTGATAATCACGAGCTTTATAATTATTTAGACAGTGGATATGTTGTAGTTTTAGATTTTCTAAGTATTACTTGCGGACATTGTATAATGCATACGCCAGGAACAATTAATTCTTATAATACAAACGGACCAAATGGAAATAATACTGCTAGATTTATTGGTTTAGAGGTTAATAGTTCAACAGATAGTTTGGCAGTATTAAATTATATTAATAATTATAACATTGATTTTCCAATTGCCAATGATATATTACCTTACATGATTAATTATGAGATGAATTATACACCTACTTTTTATGTTATATATCCGGATAGAACATATACTACTATATGCTATAATTGTGTAACTCCTACTTCTGCATCTCAGATTGAATATTTATTAGATAATGCAATCTCCGCATGGCCTCCAATTTATGGATGTACAGACCCAACAGCCACCAATTATGATCAATTAGCTAATGTTGATGACGGAAGCTGTAATCTTACTTCATATACAATTAAGACTATTGGAATGTCATTTTCACCAGATACAATTGTGTGTGATGTTGGTGATACAATTAATTTTATTTTATCATCAAGTCATAATGCTGTTGAAGTTGATTCTTCTACTTTTGTTACAGGTGGGAATACTTCAAATGGAGGTTTTGTTTTTGGTTATGGTGCAACAGGAAACTTTATTCCAAATAACGTTCAGACATATTATTATGTTTGTCAACCGCATGCTTCATCTGGAATGGTTGGTGTTATTATAGCAAATAATTATGGTTGTACTGATCCAGTAGCTGTTAACTATGATGTTATGGCTAATGTTGATGATGGCAATTGTGATTACTCATCATATACAATACAAACTCAAGGAATGTCATTTTTGCCAGATACAATTGTGTGTGATGTTGGTGATACAATAAATTTTATTTTAGGACCCGGTCATAACGCTGTTGAAGTTAGTGATTCTACGTGGCTTTCTAATGATACAACATCATTAAGTGGAGGATTTAGTTTTGGATATGGTTCAACAGGATATTTTATTCCAGATAACTGTCAGGCTTTTTATTATGTTTGTCAACCGCACGTACAACAAGGAATGAAAGGCGTGGTAATTGCACATTTTCCGCCAATAGATGGGTGTACAGATTCATTGGCTTTAAATTTTGACTCTTTAGCTAATTATGATGATGGTACTTGTTGTTATATTAGTGGCTGTACAGACTCTTTAGCTATAAATTATGATGCTTCAGCTTGCTTTGATGATGGATCTTGTATAATAATTGTTTATGGTTGTACAGGACCTACTTATTGTAATTATAATCCACTAGCAACTCTTGATGATGGTTCATGTTCAGGTTGGGCAGGATGTATGGATCCATCAGCAGATAATTACAATATGTATGCTAACTGTAACGATGGTTCATGTACATATTCTAATCCATGTGTTGAAGGTCCAATCAC
>CETU01165428.1_pt1 | contig 19886 bp, 18 predicted proteins | sample 356531 | NCBI WGS metagenome assembly CETU01 (sample SAMEA2623488, study PRJEB7988) | marine metagenome | isolation source: saline water (ENVO:00002010), including
ATTACACGAACAAAGTCTGCCCGTCTAAATCCATCATTATAAACAACTCCAGAAAATATTCTGTGATTTGGATAGATTTCATCAATTGCATCACCTTGAAATTCAACTTCTGGAAAGTTGGGTGATATATTTTTAATAGTTGCAACATTTGCTTTATCAATTGTTAGCTGACCAATTTGAGTTTTAACAATCATTCTATCGCTATTTTCTTGAATGATGTTTCCATTTACTAAGGTTCCATTGGTTAATTCAATTTCATGCGTTAAATGAGGAAACTGAATTTTATGTAAAGTTTCTAAGCTGTTATCTTGATTCTTAATTCTTGATTCATAGTCCAATATTTTTGCTCTTAACTCAGACATCTCTAGTTGTATATCATCAATAGTTTCCTGAAGTGGATAAAATGGTTCAGAGCTATCAAAAAAAGAATCCTCTTTTGAATCTTCTGTTTCCATATCAATAAGTTCTGTATCCTTGATTGGCTCTTCAGCCTGCTCTTTCTTTTTACCACCTCCAAAACAGCCAAATAATGATAATGAAAACGAACATAAAATAATATAAGCTAATACCTGTTTGATTTTCATATTATTTCCCCGCTATCCTTTGATTCATCATTGCTTTATAGCTTACTTTTCTAATTCTATTTTTAAACTTTTCATATCCTCCAAATTCATCCATCATTGAAATAATATCATAATAGAATATATAATTCTGAGGATCTTCAAGCATACCAACAATGGCATCTATTGATCGCTCATCATCATATTTAGCTAGAGTTTTAATTGCTTTTAATCTAGTAGAATGTGGTAAATCATCTGTAAGAGCAATCTCTTGTAATAATGGGATAACTTCAGGATTTTGATACTCTTCAAATGTAGATAAGACTGTATTTAATAAAGAATGATATTGAGTTTTACCATTTTTATATGATTCTAATAATGCAAGAATCATTCTTTCATTATCTATATCGCCCATCACGCTTAATGTGAATTCATTTAAACGATGTCTTGTACTTGGATCTCCCAGTAATTGAATAAAATAGTCGACAAGCTCAGGGGCTTGTTTTTTTGCTAGTACTTCTACTGCAATAGTTCTTGTTTTAATATCATGCTCTTCATTAGAAGCAATATCCATTAATACTGGAATTGCTCGATCATCATCAATATTTCCAAGAGTTAACGATAATATCTTATCCATTCTTGCTGCATTACTTTTACTAATTTCATACAGATCTAACAATGTTATAATCTGATCTTCAGAGCCTGTTTTACCAATTGCAGCAATAATAGCTTCTCTTATTGCCATAATTTTAGATTCTGATGTTTTTAAACCATTTACAAATGCAGGGCTTGATTTAGGTACTCCAAATTGGGCTAATACCTCAATTGATTCAAGCATTAAATCCAATTCAACCATGCCTGCATCTCTAATTGCTTCCTGCATTGCCTCAATCACAGATGGATGACGACTTTCCGCCAATGCTCTTAAAGCTTCTAAACGAACATCATAAACTTGATTACGATCTTTATAAATTTCAATCAAATCAAGCAATGCTCTCTTATTTCTTTTTTCAATCATTTTAAGCCGAAGGTCTTCAACTTTTTCCAATGAAACTGGCTTTGCAAAAAGTACCCCTGTTAGGATAGCTAAAATAATTGATATATTAATTAAGTATCTTTTTAAATATTTTATAGTCATTTTATAGTCGTACATTAGATAGTTCAAATATTATTCATTTATCAATCTAAAACCAAGAAAAATCTATTTATCCCATTGAATCTGATTCCATTGCCCATTATCATATACAGTAACTAAATATTTCGTTAGCCAATCACCTAAAAAAATTAATTTTTTATTGTTTTCTTCTATGATTCCAGATTGATGATAGTGACCCATTAACAATACATCAATATCACCCCATCTTGTTCGAGCATAATCCGTGAGCTTAACTTTTAATGATTCATTATCTTTATAATAGGTAGTAGGCTTATCAGCATTACTGATTTTTGATGCAATATAATATCCCATACTAGGAGATAAAATTTTAAATAGTGTAATACATAGCTTACTTCTTATAATTCTACGAAATAAACGATATCCGGAATCTTCTGGTAATACCCCATCTCCATGAATCACTGAAAATTTTTTATTTTCATCTAAAATAAGATATTCATCTTTATAAGTACATTTTGTAAAAACTCTATTAAAAAATCCAAAATCCCAATAATCATGGTTTCCTAATACATAATAAATATTAATACCAGAATCTTTTAAATCCTTTAATTTTTCAAATATATCAATATACTCATAAGGGACGTATCCTTTATATTCAAACCAAAAATCAAAGAAATCTCCAGCTATTACAAGAGAGCCATTTTTATCTTTAATATGATCAAGCAATGAATAAAATTTAGCTCTTCGATCATGCTCGAATTTATCATTCCGCTTTTGGAAATGATTATCTGATACAAAATATATTGGGTTATCCATAAATAATTATCAATTTAATCGAGAAATTTAACGAAGAAATATTATATTAACATCTATAAATCAAAAAAAAACGATGAATATCATAAAAATATATAAGCAAATTTTCTTTTTGACTCTATTAAATATTTTATTTGCAAAAGATTTTGGAAAGAACATTGTACAATATAAAAATTTTGAATGGTATTATGTTCAAACCGAACATTTTGATATTTATGTATCAGACTCTACTGGATATCATCTGAATTTCTTAAAAAAGACATCTGAAGATGCCTACGATAAAATTCAAAGCCTAATGAATTGGAAAATGAAAGATAGAGTATCCATCATTATATATTCATCTCATAATGATTTTCAGCAAACTAATGTAATTGGAATGCATATGCCTGAAGGCGTAGGAGGGGTTACTGAATTATTAAAAAATCGTGTCGTTATTCCATTTGATGGGTCCTACAGAGAATTTAAACATGTTATTTATCATGAGCTTGTTCATGCATTTATTAATGATTGTGTATATGGAGGAAACCTCAAAAATATGATTGCTGGTCAAATTAAAGTACGGATTCCTTTATGGATGAATGAAGGATTAGCTGAATATATTGCTCATAAATGGGATACAAACTCTGATATGTGGATTAGAGATATGGTTATTAATGGTAACCAACTTCCTCATATTAATCAATTAAATGGTTATTGGGCTTATAGGGGCGGTCAATCTGTTTGGAATTTTATTACAGAGAAATGGGGGGAAGAATCTATTGCAGAGATTATTCGTCAAATTAAACGCAAGGGTACTATATCTAAAGGACTACAAGCTTCAATATCAATTGATCTTGAAGGACTTAATGAACAATGGCACAAATATTTAAAACAACAATATTGGAAAGAAATTGACAATGACCATATTGAAGATATTTCAACCCGATTAACTGATCATCAAAAAATAAAAAATCACTATAATATTGCGCCGTCTATTTCTCCAAATGGTAATGAAGTTGCATTATTTTCTGATAAAGATGGGATTATGAGACTGCTAATTATTAATTCACTAGATGGAAAGGTAATAAAAGAAGTCATACAGGGTGGTAGAAGTTCACAATTTGAGGAACTACATATTCTTAAACCAGGTATTACATGGTCCCCACATGGAAATCGATTAGCAGTTGCTGTTAAATCAGGAAAATCAGATGCGCTTGTCATTATAAACTTAGATGATGATAAGAAGAATATAAAACGTTTTGATTCATTAGAAGGTATTTTTAGACCTACTTGGAATCCAAAAAATAATTTAATTGCTTTTATCGGAAATAATGGATTTGCAAGTGATATCTACATCTATGATATTGATAATGATACATTGACTAATTTAACTAATGATTGGTTTACTGATGACCATGTATCATGGGATGAAAATGGAGAAAATTTATTATTTGTATCCAATCGAGGTGATTATTTAAATCCAATTAACAACAAAGAGCCAAGTGATGATGATATTTTTATATATCGAATAAATCTTGAACAATATGATATATATAAAATGAATTTTCAGAATCAATCAATGCAGCGATTAACTGAAACAGATTATGATGAAAGCTATCCATTTTACTCGAATAAAAATAATATCTTGGGGTATATATCAGATAAAAACGGAATTAATAATATTTATCTTAAACCAGATTCAGAAGGACAAGCAACACCTATTACAAATATATCTACAGGAATAACTCAATTATCATGGAACATGTCTACTAATCAATTAATCTTTACAGGATTTAATAATTCTGGGTATGATATTTTTACAATGTATAATCCAATTAATCGAATAACTGATAATAAGAATTTAGTTAACGCTAATTGGAAAAATAAAATATTGGATAATCAGCCATTACTAAAATCAAAAAAAGAGATAGATGATTCTAGTTCCATACTAAATGATAAGTATAAAAATTTTGTGTTTCTAGATATTGATCGATTTAATAATTCAACCAATCAAGATTCAATATTTGATAAAACAATTAATAAAAATCACGATAGGATGGATGCTAGCAATACATTGAAGATGTTTAAATATAAAACTAGGTATACTCTTGATTATGCTGATGTTAATTATTCATATAGTAGTCAGGCCGGTAGCTCTGGATTAGTTAATATTGTATTTAGTGATATACTTGGTGATTATAAAATTATCATAAATACTGAGATGGAAATTCGACTTAAATCATCTGACTACCTCCTTACATATTATAATTTATCAAATAAAATTGACTGGAAAGTTAGATTATATCACTTTGGTCAAGAGCTCTATGACTGGCAGGTAGTTGAGTATAATAATGGTGCATATGGTGAAGAATACCTACCAACAATACGCTATCAAACACTAGGGATGAACCTTGAACCAAGCTTCCCTATTAGCAGATTTCAACGACTAGATTTTGGGCTAGATTTTAGTGAATATTCCAAACAATATTTAACATGGACAACGCTATATGATTATACAGAAGAAAATGATGAAGAGTATAAAAAAAGATTTTTTATGCCTTTTTTACAATATAACTATGATAACACTCTATGGCAAGAAACATATCCAGTTAAAGGTAAAAGAATATATTTAAAATATATGAATAGTCTCCTAAATAAAAATTTACAGTCGCCTAGTTTTTATGCTTTAACATTTGATATGCGAGCATATGCTTCTATGAATAATAAACTAAGTACAGCAATTAGATTGTTTGGTGGACAACTAGGAGGACCAGATGTCAATAGGGCTACTTTCCGGGTAGGAGGTACTACATATCTTCCTTTTTTTAATGATAAACAACAACAATCTCAATATGAACTTTACTACGATATACATAGCTCAGAAAATCAAATATATTATAATCAATATGTAATGCCAATAAGGGGAGTTCCTGTAGGAGCTAAATTTGGAAAAAATGTTTTAGTAATGAATACCGAATTTAGACTGCCATTTTTAATGTATTATTTCCCAGCCATTGGATTCTTAGGAAAAATTAATTCCGTATTTTTCTCTGATTTAGGTGTAGTATGGAATGATAATTTTCCTAATATTTCAAACTCGGATAGCTGGGATGAAGATTTAGATACAATAAATGGGTATAGCTTATATCAAAACTATCAAGAGAGTAATAATGCAGAAGACTTAATAAGAGTAACTCAGCCGGAAGGATGGATTTGGACATTTGGATTTGGTCCTAGATTTATTTTATTAGGGATGCCATGGCAAATTGATTTTGCATGGCAATATAACCCAATTACAAATGAATTATCATCAAGAAGATGGTATGTTAGTATAGGATTGGATTTTTAAATGAAAAATCAAGTTACATATCCTATATTGTATTCTTATCGTAGATGACCTTATGCAATTCGTGCTAGGCTAGCACTTGCAAAATCAAATATAATTATTGAATTAAGAGAAATTTCATTAAGAAATCGCCCACAATCTCTATATGATATTTCGCCAAAAGGTACCGTTCCAGTACTACAATTACCAAATGATCGTATCATTGATGAAAGCTTAGATATCATGCTTTGGGCTATTGCTAAGAATGATAAATGGATAGATAATCTTGATGAGCAACTTAATTTAATAAATGATAATGATATAAACTTTAAACCATGGCTAGATAAATATAAGTATTATGATCGATACCCTAATAAAGAACGTAATTTTTATCAACAGGAATGTGCTATATTTCTAAAGAAATATAATAGTATGATTTCATCTCAATCATTTTTATTCGGCGAATCATTAATGCTAGCTGATGCAGCTATATTTCCATTTATCAGGCAGTGTGCCCACGTAGACCACAAATGGTTTTCTAATGAATTTCCAGATTTAAATCAATGGTTAGATGATTGGAAAAAATCAACCTTATTTTTATCAATCATGAATAAGTATAGTGAATGGATTGAAGGAAGTGACCCAGCAATAATTAACTTTAATCAAAATTAATTATAAAATTATTATTGAATATTTTTATTTAAGTAAATTTGTGTGATTATCATAATTAATGGTAATAAGAATTCAATTGATAAATAAAATAAATAGGTATTATTGGGTAACCCTACATCAATGATTGATATAAGCCTACCCAAACCACTCATCAAAACAAAAAAAGCAAAAAAGAAAATTAGATTATTTTGTCTTTTAACAGTCGTTGCTACCCATATTGCTAAAAATCCTATCGCCATAAAACCTGATGCATAGAAACGTAATGAATTATCAATAGATTGAGATAAATTTGGTGCCCCTAAATACAATCTAACAGAACCAACATAGAAGCATGATAGCGAAATAATTAGAAGACATATTTGAATTAAAATTAAAGAATAATATACTTTTCGAGGTTTAGGGGTTAGGCTATTCATTAATCTTTTATGGATTAATAATTATTTTTTAGAAAATTTTGGTACAATAACAGTATTGATTAAAATTCCTAAAAAGAATATACTACAAATAGTATCCAATAAGCTGATATGATCATGATGATGATGCATATGATTTTTTAACCCATCATATCCTAAAGCCATACTATCTATCAATAAACCAAATACCAAGCTTGTTATAATTAAAACAATAAAAGTAATCAGGGTTGATTTTTTGCCGAGTATGCTCATCATAGTTGTAATAGAAGTTGTATTAGTTGCTGGACCTACCATTAAAAAAACAAGTGCAGCACCCAGTGTTGCGCCTTTAGATATCATAGCTAACGCGATAGGAATTGAGGCTGTTGCGCAAATATAAAGAGGGGTCCCAATAATAATCATAAATAACATTGGGAAGATGCCTTCTCCTAAATAAGTTGAAAAAATATCATCTGGTAAAAATAGATTAATTAAAGCTGCAATAATGATACCATATATTAAAGGTTTAGCAATATCCTTGGGTAAAGTGATAAATGAATAATTTAAAATTTTTCTTAACGTAGATTGCTCTTTTCCCTTACAACAAGATGCTTTGCAATCTTTTTCTAGAGAATCATCATAAGTATTATCAAGATAATGTACAGCAATGCCACCGAGCAAACCTGTGACTAATGCAATGATAGGTCTCACTAAAGCAACAACTGGTCCTAATAGGCCATAGGTAACCATAATGCTATCAACTCCAGTCTGTGGTGTAGATAATAAAAATGATGATACAGAGGCTTTGGATGCGCCATGCTTTTTTAATGATGCTGATACAGGAATAACTGAACATGAACATAATGGCAAAGGAATTCCTAGAATAGCTGATTTAAAAACAGATAGAAGCCCTGTTTTCTTACCTAAATGAGATTCAATGAATTCTTGGGATATTAATACTGATAAAAGTCCAGCAATAATGAATCCAAAAATTAAATATGGTGATACTTGATTTAATAAAATCCATATCTCATTTATAAAATTATATATCATTGATTTGCTCTATTGCCTCATTTGCTAATTGATCTGCTAATTCATTCCCTGGATGTCCAGAATGTCCTTTGACCCACTTCCATTCAATATAATGTTTTGATGCAAGCTCATCAAGTTGTTGCCATAATATCTGATTTTTTACAGGTTTTTTATTAGCAGTCTTCCAACCATTAGATTTCCAATTATTAATCCACTGTGTAATGCCATCTTTAACATAATTAGAATCAGTAGTCAAAACAACATGACACTCTTCTTTTAATAAATCCAAAGCTTTAATGACAGCCGTTAACTCCATAATATTATTTGTTGTATCTTTAGATGATCCACAAATCTCTTTTTTATAATCTTGATAAACTAGAATCGCTCCCCATCCACCAATACCAGGATTTCCCTTGCAAGCACCATCAGTAAAAATCTCAATAAATTTCAACTCTTTATTCATGTTAAAATATACATGATTTTTAATAAAAAATGGGCTACATAAAATTAATCTATCTAGCCCGTTAAATGTGATTTAAATAAAGTTACGTGCCTAAAATTGAGTTGACCAATAAAACAACATCAATAACATTTAATATGCCATCAGAATTAAAATCTGCTGCCGAAAACTCTGAAGATGATAAATCTGCACCGCCGCCAGATAATATCGCATTAACTTGTACTACTACATCTAATATATCGATAGCACCATCAAAGTTAATATCTCCTAGTATAATGGATAATAATTCAACGTCCTCGCAATTTTCAACATTAACACCTAAAGCTTCGCCACTTGGGTCTGAAATAATGACATCTTCTAGGCATAAAGTAGTGGAAGTGCCTGGATTATCAATATCAAAGTATAATTCAATTAAAGTATGCGCACCAGAAGGAATTTGAGCACCAGTTAGTGAAAACCCTAAGATAGTACCAGACTCATTAGTACTAGTTGTAAATCCATAATCACTTGATATACCAGATCCAGCGCCAGTAATTGTTATATAATTAGGTGCATCAGATAAAACAAATTGAAATCCACTAACTGGTGATTCATTATACATATCTATATCAATTACACCAGTATTAACATTGATATTGCCAATACTAAGATCTACAGATGGGTTTAAAATAGTGAATGTACCATCACTATAATCATACACTGTTGAATTAGATGTACTAGTAATTTTTATTTTATAATTAGATCCTTGCGAAACTGATGATGGAATATTCCAATAATATGAACCATCATTAGCGGTATTATTTGCTATATTAGAATTCAATGAATTATTAACATAAAGTTGAATTGATACATTGCCACCAGCATTTGAATCCCAATTAATATTTAGAGTATTACCACTTTGTAATGTTTCTCCACCATTAGGACTTGTTACGGTGATATAATCTGCTTCAGAAGCAGTATAAATTCCATTAAGAGTAGTAGGGCATGTGCCTCCAGGACAAAGATAATTTTCTATATTTGTCACTTGAAAGGCCTTAGCAAGTTTTCCATATAAATCACTTCCGCCTGATCCACATGCACCTGATCCGCCAGATAAAACTCCTACAATTCTCTGATTACTATCAAATAAAGGAGAGCCCGAAGAACCACCTTCTGTTCCGCCTTCATCCCAATAAAGCTCCCAATGTGAACCAGGAGGAGAATAGCCACCTCCCTGCCAATTTATAGCACCTGAATTATATGCTTGATCGTTATCAAAATTTATTTTTTTAGGTGCTCCTCCAGGATGATGTACGCCACAAGAAATTGTTGGAGAACTACTACTTCTATTCCAGCCAGCATAAAACACATTCCAACTTGAATATATAGTATCAGTTATTTCTAACAGAACAACATCAGGATCAAATCCTCCTGAAGTTACTAAAAGATCTGAGCTATATGCATATGACCCATAGCTTGCATTATTACCAGAGCAAGTAGATGTTTCATAATTAAAATAAAATCTAAATGTATTTACATTAGATCCATTAACACAATGCCAAGCTGTTAAAAAATATGGAGTTAAATCATTCTCTGTATTATTAATCATAGAGCCACTACAAATATATCCCCCCATATCTAAAAATGCAGCTGCATTAACAGGGTCTTGATAATTATTGGCACTTGAACAGTTTACATTAACACCACAATTTCGTTCACTTTCATAATTTCCCCATAAATTGAGTATATCTCTATAATCATGAATTATTTCATCAATAATAATATTATTTGCTTCTTGAGAGTCTTGTGGAATAATTAATTCCATATGAATCATTTCACCTCTTAATAGGGGAATACTAAAAACATTATCCTCATTATTATTAAGCGATGAATATGCACCAAGAACTACTGAAAGGTCTTCATTATATATATATAATTGTGCATCATCAGATAAATAAAAGGGAATAAATTCTAAAGATATTGCTTCAGCTCCCCTACTAATAATGTCAAGCCTCCAAACCTCATTTCCATCATTTAATACTGCTTTACTAGCATATTCAAAAAAGTTATAGTTCTCATCAAATATATATCCATATCTATATGGTGTATTAGCTGGACGCAATTCATCTTGTAAGAGCATTTCTTCTCGATCCACTAATGCTGTTTCAATTAAACCTATATTACTATTTATTTCATTGCTAAAGCTATATGGAAGTCCACCTAAACTAATTTGTGAAAACAGTGTCGAAAAAGATAGTAGCGTTGCAAATAAAAAATATTTCATCATAACCCCTTCAATATTCTAGCTATTTTATAAATTCTATTAACATTATAACGATTAAATGATATTATAAACAAAAAAAATGTGAATATATGTTACAAACATCACAATCTATTTTTTGATTTATATTCATTGATGAATTTATTATGACAATAAAACGCAATTTTAGGCAAGTTATTAATAGGAAAAAAATTAAGCTCTTCAGCATCATCACCTGCTTTCATTACTGAATAGTCATCAATTTTCATTTCTAATCCTATTAATAAAATATCGCCAAATACTGAGCCATAATGTGAACATGTTGATATGATTCGTACTACTTCACCTGTAAGATTTGTTTCCTCTTTTAGCTCGCGATGAGCAGCCTCTTCTAAAGTTTCATTAAGTTCCATAAAACCTCCAGGAAGGCCCCATTCTCCTTTAGCAGGTTCATATGCTCTTTTCGCTAATAAAATGCTATTGCCTTTAACGCATATAATTGTTGCAGTAGGTTTTGGGTTTTCATAATGTATAGTTTTGCAGTGAGGGCAATGATATCTATGATTACCATCAATAAATCCATACATATTTTTTTGACCACATTGTGAGCAGTATTCTAAACGTTTCATAAATAAAATTTACCATGATTTTAACACTAGTAAAATGTTATTATCTTATTTATTATATGTTTCGTTATGGAAACAAATATTTCAGTTGTTGGCTCAATTGCGTTAGATACATTAGAAACGCCTAAAGGTAATCAAAATGATATGCTTGGAGGATCTGCTACCTATTTTGCAATTGCAGCATCAAAATTTTCTCCTGTCGAAGTGATTGGTATTGTTGGTGATGATTTTCCGAATGAAGGATGGAATGTATTTAATAGAAATAATATTAATCATGAAAATATTATTAGAGCAAAAGGAAAAACATTTAAATGGGGGGGGCGATATAATCAAGATTACTCAACAAGAGATACCTTATTTACTGAACTAGGAGTATTTGAACATTTTTCTCCTCAAATCAAAAATACTAAAAATAATAATGGAATATTATTTTTAGCTAATATCCACCCTTCCTTGCAACTAGATGTATTAAATAAAATGGCTAAAAATATTTCACTTGTCGTATCAGATACAATGAACTTATGGATTGATCTAGATATTATGGGTTTGCATGAAGTTATAAAAAAATCAAATATATTTTTACTAAATGATGAGGAAGCAATACAATTAACAAAAACTTCTGATTTAATTCATGCTGGGAAAAAAATACTTCATATGGGACCAGATGCAGTAATTATAAAAATGGGGGCAAAAGGGGCTTTGCTTGTTACTAAAAATGATACAAAAAAAATTCCATGCATCCCTAATATTGATGTGTATGATCCTACTGGAGCTGGTGATAGCTTTGCAGGTGGACTGATTGGTTATTTATCAAAGTATGATGATAATATTATGGAAGCCTTGCTCTACGCATCATCTGTAGCATCATTTACAGTATCAGACTTTGGAATAAATAAAATATTAAACTTAAATTTAAATGATATTGAGCAGAGAGTAGAGATTTTAAAATCATTGATATAAAAAAAGGAAATTAAAATGAATAAAAAAATTCAATATATAATTTTTAGTCTATGTATACTATTTCTTTGGAATTGCTCTACGAGTGCTGCCCGCAGCATGGAGTTTACATCTGCAAAAACATCAGCGCGTTCAGAAAAAAACTTTAAGAAAGCTGAAGAATATGGTGTCAAAGCACTGAATATGGATATTCATGCTAACGATGCATCTGTGCCATATTTTCTGGCTATTGAAATATATAAACCACAAAGAAAATGGATTAAAATGGCTGATATGCTTGATGAGGCTATCAAAAGAAATCCTACTCAACTACTAGAGCGACCTATCATACTAGATGATACAATATTAAAAACTATTGAACAAGCTGTTGATGTATACAAAGATGAATTATGGGTAAATTTATATAATGGTGCCTTATCGCTATACGAAAAAGGAAAGCTTGAAGAATCTATGGAACAATTCAATGTTGCATTGCGCGTTGATCCAACAAATGCTTCAACATATATTGTCTTGGCTAAATTTCATAAAGAAAGTGGTGATTCAGATAAAGCTAAAGAAATTATTAGCGCAGGATTAAAGTTAGAAGAAATGAAAGCAGAGTCTAAAACAGAACTATACTTAATTGAGGCTGAAATAAGTAAAGAACAAGGTAATTATGAAGCTGCATTGATAACATATAAAAATGCATATAATGAAAATGAGTCCATTACTTCCATTCTTGCTATTCTTGAAGTGCATTTAGTAACTGAAAATTATTTAGAGGCTATTGAGTGGGGTAAAAAGGCAGAACAAAATAGAGCAAAACTTGATCGATCTTATTTTGGCTATCTACTTTATAATATAGGTTTAGCCTATAGGGGTGCTGGTTCTCAATACTATGATAATGCAGCTAATGTCATTACTATGATTAATGAAGGCAGTGATGTAGGACTAGCACTAAAAACAGAAAGTATCAATAATTTAAAATTAGCAAAAGATAATTTTAATACCGCACGTGACTATTTTTTAGATGCTGATGTAGAGGGAATGGAAGAAGCAAATTCTAGAGCAAAACAAATGAAAAATATTATTAAAGAAATTAATACTATATATATCCCATTTTTTGATAAATATAATCCAACAATAAATTAATAAATGTTCTCACATAAATAGTGATAGCGGACAATTTAATTGTCCGCTATCTATAATAAGACCTTGGTGATTTGACACTAGGTCTTATCCCCTCCTATCACCAAAATTGGCGTTAAATCAATATAATATTATATATCTTGAAAAGATGTGATTTAGATTACAAAATTAATAGTTTTTGCGCTTGAGAAGAAGTTCAGATAATGCCGTATCAAGAGATTGGTTTGAAAGAAGTGGAATATATTCGATGCGATTATGTCTACAACCATTCTTCAATGCATCACAATGATTTTTAAAATGTGTAATATAATCTTGCTGAATTTGAGATGGGTCTGTTGTAATCTCCTCACCAGTTTCTTTATCAATGAATTTAATTCTTTGGTTAAAATCAAAAGAAACTTCATCATGATCTAAAATATGAAATACTATTACTTCATGACCCTTATGACGAAGATGTCTCAATCCATTAATTGTACTATGCACATCATCCATTAAATCAGATATAACAATTACTAATCCTCGCTTATTAATACCTTCTGCAGAATGATGTAAGGCTTTTGAAATATTAGTTTGTGCTCCTGGCTCTGCTGATTCCATATGAGATAATAAAATATTTAAATGACTAGGAACTGCTCGAGGAGGAATAAGCTTATTAATTTTTTCATCAAATAAAGCCAATCCTACTGCATCTTGTTGTTTAATCAGTATATAAGCAAATGAAGCTGCTAGCAGTTTAGCATATTCAAATTTTGTATTATTTGATTGCCCGTAATCCATAGAGTTACTCTGATCTAAAATAATATGTGCTTTTAAATTTGTTTCCTCTTCAAACTGCTTGATATAATATTTATCTGTCTTTGACCATAATTTCCAATCAATATGCCTCACTTCATCACCAAACCCATAAGGACGGTGCTCTGAAAATTCAACTGAAAATCCATGATAAGGACTTTTGTGAAGACCAAGCATAAATCCTTCAACAACATACTTTGCTTTAATTGAAAGATTCTGAAGCGTTGATAGTAAATCAGGATCTAAATATTTAGATTTTTTCATATTAAGCTGCTATACTCTAGCTGTTTCAATCAGTCTATCTAAAATATCTTCTTTACTAACTCCATCAGCTTCAGCAGTAAAATTAGTTATAATTCTATGACGAAGTATTGGTTTTGCAACATGATTAATATCATCAATGTCTGGAGTTGTTTTATCTGATAGAAGGCATTTAGCTTGTGCAGCCATAACTAAAAAAGTACTCGCTCTTGGGCCTGCACCCCATTCAAGCCAATCTTTAGTAATTTTAGGTGCTCGCTCATCTGACGGACGTGTCATTGCAACTAAATTAACAGCATGCTCAATAACATTATCTGCAACAGGAACATGTTTAATTAAATCTTGAAATTTGGATAATTCTTCTTTCGAAATTACAGGTTCAATAGATTGAGTATTTGAAGATGTGAGTGTTTTAACAATCTCTATTTCCTCTGATTTATTAGGATAATTAATTAAAATATTAAACATAAATCGATCAAGTTGGGCTTCAGGTAGCGGATATGTACCTTCTTGTTCAATAGGGTTTTGAGTAGCTAAAACAAAAAATGGATTATCTAATTTATAGGTATTCCCTCCTGTAGTTACTCTATTTTCTTGCATAGCCTCCAATAAAGCTGATTGAGTTTTAGGTGGCGTACGATTAATTTCATCTGCAAGAATGACATTTGCAAAAATTGGTCCTTTAAAAAATCTGAAATTACGTTTTGATGTTCCTTGATCTTCTTCAATGATATCTGTACCTGTAATATCAGAAGGCATCAAATCGGGGGTAAATTGAATTCGATTAAAGTCTAAATCAAGTGCCTCTGATAGTGTTTTAATAAGTAATGTTTTAGCAAGTCCAGGAACTCCTTCAAGTAATATGTGACCTCTACATAAAAGAGCAATAAATAAATGATCCATGACATCCTTTTGGCCAATAATAACCTTAGATATCATTGCAAAGAGTTTTTCCTTACTTTCATTTAATTGATTAACTATTTCTATATTGTCCATAATGTTTCCTTATTAGTGTATCTTTTAATAATAAAAGAAAGTAATATTATGTTAAATAATACGTATTAAATTTAAACGTAGAGCTAGCAATTTAAGTAAATAAAATATGACACAAAAGCAAATTAAAGGATTAAATCTAAAAGAACTGATGGAAGTCTGTGAAAAACAGGATATTCCAACATTTCGTGCAAAACAAATATATCAATGGATGTATCGTCATCATATTGATGATATTATGCAAATGAATAATATCCCTTTAGCTCTACGCAATTATATAAAAGATAATTATATACTTAACACTCTAGATATTGAAAATATCCAAGAGTCAGAATATGAGAATACAAAAAAAATATTATTTAAAACACATGATCATAAATTAATTGAATCAGTGAGCATGATTGATAAAAACTTACATACTGTATGCATATCATCACAGGTGGGATGTAGTGTTGATTGTCAATTTTGTGCAACAGGAATGATGGGATTTAAAAGAAATTTAACATGTGGAGAAATTATTGATCAAATCATTCATATCTCGAATCTTAGAGATGAAGCCATCACCAATATTGTATATATGGGGATGGGGGAGCCTTTTTTAAACTATAATGAAGTCATGAAATCAGCAGATATTCTCCATGATCATAATGGAATGAATTTAGGAAGAAATAGAATCACTATCTCGACATCAGGAATTTTACCAAAAATTAAACAGTTTATAGATGAAAAGAGAGGTTATAAGCTTGCAATTTCGTTAAATGCTACTGATGATAATACAAGGACAAAAATTATTCCAATTAATAAAAAGTGGAATATTAATATGATAATTGAAGAATTAGAAAAATATCCAACTGATAAAAAGAATATGATTATGCTCGAATACGTACTATTAAAAGGTATTAATGATTCTAAAGAGGATGCTGAAAAATTATCATATTATGGAAACCTACTAAAATGTAAAATTAATGTTATTCCATTTAATGATATTGGAAATGAATATAAAAGACCTAATACTGAAATAATTAATCAGTTTATTGATATACTACATAAAAATCAAAAACACTATCAAACACTAGTTCGTTGGAGTAAGGGGATAGATATTGATGCTGCGTGTGGTCAGTTATCAACTAAGACATCATGATTGAACCAATTATAAAATTTTTAAAAGAAAAAATAGATAATCCTCTTATGGTTGGAATTGTATTAGGTTCTGGACTTCAAAAAATTGCATCATCTTTAGATGATGTTTTAATTATTCAATATTCTGATATTCCATCATTTATAAACACTACTGTAGATGGTCATGCTGGTGAATTTATTATTGGAAAAGTCAATAATATGAATATTATTTGTGCTAATGGTCGTTTTCATTATTATGAGGGATTATCTTATGAAAATACTCATATAATTATTGATATTTTTCATATGCTTGGATGCCAAAACATTATTACAACCAACTCATCGGGCTGCTTAGAATCATCTTGGAAGCCAGGAGATTTGATGGTGATTGATTCGCATATAGATATGACTTTTCGTAATGCAATCGATATCATAGATCGTAAGTATGGAGATAAATACTATGATTCCAATTTATATCGTATTGCAATAGAATCAATGCAGGAAATGAACTTATCAATTCGTACGGGAACTTATGGATGGACCCTGGGGCCAACTTATGAAACTAAAGCTGAAATTGAATTTATGCAAAATCTAGATATACAGGCTGTGGGAATGTCAACTGTACCAGAAATAGAAAGAGCCCATGATTTAAAAATCAAGTTACTGGGAATTGCATGTTTAACAAATTATGCAGTGGGTATATCAAAAAATCCCCTAACACATACGGAAGTTATTGAACAAGCTGAAAAAAGCAGTAATCAGTTTTCAAAATTAATTCTCAATATTCTAAAAAAAATAAGTATTAGTTAATATTTACTTCAAATTCAATAGTTGGATTACTTGATAGCCAAACATCATCCCAATTATCATTAAAAATTAATTTCATTTTTCCACCGGGATTTGTAATAGTTAAAGGACTCTTTAACTCCTTATGATGTGATCCATAAAATGCAGCTGCAACTGATCCTGATCCACATGAACGCATAATTTCTTCAATACCTTTTTCATAAGTAATAACATGAATTTCTTGTGAATTAATAATTTTTAAAAAATTAACATTTAAACCTGATGGAGCGAAGTGTTTATCATAACGTATAGATTGCCCAATACTATATAATTCATCAATATTGTCAATATTAGAAAGCATTACAAAGTGTTTAGCTCCTGAATCAATATGAGCACCTAAATAATCAGAGATTTTGATTATATCTGTTTTAAAGCATGGTGATTTCATTTTAATGCTAATGATTTCATTTTTAATATCTAATTTATGTTCACCATCACCCGCTACAAATTTATTGTAGATAAAGTTATGATTATTCGATATAAGGATATTAATCACACATAAAGCCCCATTGGCACACATAGTCTCCCAGCTTCCATCATTATTATAGTAATCCATTTTAAAATCATACCCATCAATGCTTAAATCAACTACAATCAATCCATCTGCTCCAACACCATTTTTTCTATTACATTGAGCTTGTATAAATTTTTTACTTAATGGAGTTAATAACTTATCTTTAATAATAATAATAAAATCATTACCATTGCATTGTGCCTTATATCCAGTAGAGTTTTTAGACATTAATATATGAGCCTATAAGCATTGAAATAGAATATATACATATGAATATTAGAATGGTAATTATAGAATGGATATTAGACTTAGTAAGAAAAAACTTAGTATAGAATGTTGAAAATAAAATTAACATACTAAAAATGAAAAGTTTATATTGGAATATGGGAAAACTTATCCAAAAGATATTCTCCATCACCATTAATAAGCCTGTAATAAATGTAATAAATATAATAATACGATAATATCGAATTAATTGGTTTGTAAGAATTTGTTTATTTGTTTTTTCATTCAGTATATAACCAATAGCACCAAAAATAAACAATAGTAGAATAATATTAACACTCCATACATGTAAGAATTTCATATAAGGAGTCATAAGCTCTACGGATTAATAATTAAATTAATAAGTAAAATACTATCTAATAAATCAATATTGCTATCATCGTTTAAATCACTAGCGCAAATATCAGACTCTGAGGGAGTAACAATATCAAGAATAAAATTAATTTGTTCTAAGATATCAAGAATATCAATATTTCCATCTGTATTAATATCTCCATATTCACATAAAGGAGTAAAAACATGAAATCCAGAACGCATATGATCACCTCTAAACATGGACCAATAATCCACATTACTTCCTTCTTGTTTAATATCAAATGCGTTAATTGATAAACTAGTACCCGCAATTATTTCAAGATCTGAATCGTTATCTAAATCATAAATCATCGGGGCACTATAATATGAAAAAGGATATTCAATTGGCATTTGATGATATGTCATACCATGAATGTTAAATGCATGCATATCTCCGGATTCGGTTCCAAATATAAGTTCAGGGATATAATCTAAATCAAGGTCAGATATGACGATTGATTTAATAATATTACTTCCAATATCAATTGGAAATGACGGTAATAAATTACCATGATAATCAATACCATAGAGCATACCACTGTTATCACCAAAGAAAATATAACAGCTATTATCATAATCTAAAAATGATGGAGAGGTTTCTATATTGCTATCTGCTTCAAAAGCAAATTCTAATAATCCATTAGAATTAATTGCATATAAATGATCATCATTACTACCTGCTATAATAAGCAAATTGCTATCTACCTCTAAAATAGTAGGAGCACTACTAATATTGCCACCTGTTAAAAATGGAAATCCATCAGCAATACTACCATCATCATTTAGTAAATAAATGTTATCGCTATCTGTTCCAAATACAATGTCATCTTTTCCATTATTATTAAAATCAGCAAGTGCAACACCATGCTTAATTTTTTCTCCAATATCAACTGGAAATCCATCAACTGGTGTTTGATCATGATTAACCGCAAATAATTTTCTTCCATCGCCCGATGAATATCCACCAATAATAATTTCTAACTCAGGATCATCATCAATATTCCCAATGGATGGGGTCCCAATAAGATAACTATCAGAATAGTATGAACCCTTAAAGCCAATTTCATCAAAGAAATATAAATATTTATCTTTTGAACCAATAATAAAATCCTGTATACCATCTAAATCAATATCTGCAGAAGCTGGAGATCCCCATATCTGGTTTCCTGTAGAGTATGGATATGTATTATTATTCACTTCACTTCCATCAGTGTTGAAAGCTCTAATCTTTCCATCAAAATCTCCAAAAATAATTTCTTTATCAGCATCATTATCGACATTCATCATAATAGGAGATGAACTAGAAGGAAAATAAAATTCATTGGGAAATCCACTCTGATTTAAACTAACATTAATATCAAAACTGTAAGTATCATTATAAAATAGAAGATTGCTCCCTTGTATATATTCAGCATTAATTTCAAG
>CETU01045752.1_pt1 | contig 19748 bp, 19 predicted proteins | sample 356531 | NCBI WGS metagenome assembly CETU01 (sample SAMEA2623488, study PRJEB7988) | marine metagenome | isolation source: saline water (ENVO:00002010), including
CCTGCTTTTACTGCCCTCCTAGCAGCATTAGCAAAAGCAGAAATAACATCACCTATATCCTTTTTATCCATAGCCTTTGGTAGCACCCATCCTTCAGCAACAGGAATATCAGAGGGTCCTATTATTTCCCAAGCGGGGTTTCCTGCTTTAGCATCATCTTCATCCAAAGGAAGTCCTCCATTCCAAGGAGTCTTTGTCCCAGCTTTTCTTCCAGCGTGCGCTAACTGAAAACCAGGCACACAACCCATTCTTTCAATAAAAGAAGTAATAGGTTTTAAAGCATCCGCTTGTTCATCTGTCCAAATTCCTAAACAACCCGGTGTAATTCTTCCTCTGGCTTCAACTGCTGTAGCTTCAGCGAAAATTAAACCAGTTTTACCTCTTGCAAATGTACTCAAATGAGCAAATTGCCAATCTGAAGCCACTCCATGATTAGCTGAATACATACAAAGAGGAGATAAAACTACTCTATTTGGTATAGTTACTCCTCTAATTTTTAATGGACTAAAAAGTTTAATTTCTGACATAATTTTCTCCAATTTAAAAATTTATTATAATCAAGAAATTTTATAATTTAAATAATTATTAAAAATAAATTTTAATGAGCTTCGTCCCAATTATTACCTACCCCACATTCCACCTCTAAAGGCACTTTCATTTTAAAAGAAGGGTTTGGTGCATTTATCATTATGTTTTTAACAAAAGGTATTAACTTATCTACTTGTTTTTCATCACATTCAAATACTAATTCGTCATGAACTTGAAGAATTAATTTTGCATCTAAAGAAATATTAGATAATTCATTAAAAACATTTAGCATTGATCTCTTTATTATGTCAGCAGCTGCCCCTTGAATAGGTGCATTTATAGCTTGCCTTTCTGAACCTGCTCTTCTCATTGGATTTTTGTCATTTATACCAGGAATGAAACATTTTCTTCCAAAAATAGTTTCTACATATCCATTTTTTCTAGCAAAGTTATGCGTATCATCCATATATTTTTTAATACCTGGATACTGAGAAAAATAAGAATCAATATATTGTTTAGCATCTGTTCTAGAAATATTTAATTGCTTAGCTAGACCGAATGCACTTTGTCCATAAATAATTCCAAAATTAATGGCCTTAGCATTACGCCTCATATCTGTGGTTACATCTTCTTGTTTAATTTGAAAAACTTGCGAAGCTGTTAATCTATGAATATCAGTGCCTTCTTTAAATGCCTGTATTAAACTTTCAATATTAGCTACTTCAGCTAAAACCCTCAATTCTATCTGAGAATAATCAAATGCCACAATTTTTTTATTATTTGAAGCAATAAAAGCTTTTCTGATCGCTCTTCCGTCATCCGTCTTAATAGGAATATTTTGAAGATTAGGATTACTAGAAGAGAACCTACCTGTCATAGCCCCAGTCATCTGAAAATTAGTGTGTACCCTATTAGACTTAAGATTAATTTGATTAACTAATGCCTCACTATATGTACTTTTTAATTTTTGTAGTGCTCTCCATTCTAAAATTATCTGACAAAGTTTATTTCCTTCATTGCTCAACTTTTCTAAAACTTCCGCAGAAGTAGAGTATAATCCTGATTTACCTTTTTTGCCTCCTTTTAATCCTAATTTAGAAAATAATATTTCTCCTAGCTGTTTTGGAGATGAAATATTAAATTCTTCGCCAGATAAATCATAAACTTTATCTTGAAGAGGCTTCATTTTATTAGAAAATAATTCCGTAAGTTTATTTAAATAATTTGCATCAATACCTACACCATTTCTCTCCATAACAGATACTACTTTGGGTAAATTTCTTTCAATTACCTCATAAAAAGTTACCATTTTTTCTTCATGTAATCTTTTTCTAAAATACATATACAGCCTAAAAGTTATATCAGCATCTTGAGCTGCATATTCTTTTGCTTTATCTATTGAAACATAATCAAATGTTAACTGATCTTTACCCTTACCTGTTACATCAGAATAACTTATTGTATCAATATTTAAATGGTTTTTGGCCAGCGCATCCATGCCATGTCCTAGATGCTTTCCAGCATCCAAACAAAAAGACATAAGCATAGTGTCATGAATCGGATGTATATTTATATTCGCTGTATTATATAATATATTTAAATCATACTTAATATTTTGGCCTACTTTTATAATACTAGGGTCTTCTAATATAGGTTTTAAAAAATTAATAATTTTATCTAAAGAAATCTGCTCTTTGATTTTTATAACTTTATCATCTTCTTTTACTTTGTGATTAATAGGTATATAAATAGCATCTCCAACATCAACTGCTAAAGATATGCCTACCAATTCCGCTGACATAGCATTTATAGAAGTTGTTTCAGTGTCAATAGCAACAATACCAGTCTTATATATTTTTTCTAACCAATGTTCTAACTCTATAGGACTAGTGATCAAGCGATAATTATTTTCTACTTTAACTTTTTTAACTTCATTTTTATTATCATTCGGCAAAACTACATACGCAGAATTATTATGATTAAAATCTTCTTTGTTAGGCAACCTACTTATTAAGCTGTTAAAACCCTGTTCGATAAGAAAATTTTTTAACTTATCTATGTCAATATCTTTTCTATGAAATGTCTCAAAACTATCTATATCATTAACATTGCTATCTAAAGTAACTAATTTCATACTTACTCTTGCTAAATCTGCAAAAGCCAATAAATTTTCTCTTCTTTTGGGTTGTTTAATTTCTTCTGCCCTTTTTAATAACGATTCTAAATTTCCATATTGATTGATCAGCTCTGCTGCTGTTTTAATTCCGATACCAGGAACTCCAGGAATATTATCTGTACTATCTCCAGCAAGCGCCTGAACATCAACAACTTTATCAGGATAAACACCAAACTTTTTAAATACTTCTTCTCTTCCTATATTTGTCATTTTCATAGGATCTATCATTTTAATTTTGTCATTTACCAATTGCATCAGATCTTTATCAGAAGAAATAATATCTACAGTCCAACCTACGCTTTCTGCTCTTTTTGCATAAGTTGCAATAATATCATCCGCTTCATATCCTTTTAGTTCTATATATGGAATGTTAAATGCACGTGTAGCCTCTCTTATTAATGAAAACTGAGGAATTAAATCTTCCGGCGCATCAGATCTATTAGCTTTATAATTAGCATATATTTCATTTCTAAATGATTTAGAGGCTGTATCAAAAATAACAGCCAAATTGTCTGTCTTAGTTTCAGCAATTAATCTCCAAATCATATTGCAATAACCCATTACTGCATTTATTGGAGTGCCATCTTTTCTTGTAAGTGGAGGTAATGCATAATAAGCTCTAAAAATAAAACCTGAGCCATCTACAAGAGTAAGAGACTTATTTTTATTATTTATTTCAGAATTCATATTTTTACCTAATCAATAATTAATTATAATTGTAATTTATATAAATTTCATTATTTAGTTTTAAAATTATCTTGCATCTAGAAATAAATAATGCCATCAGCTAATTATGTTTCTTAAAAATAAAATTTCTAACAAACTTTCTTTTATCTATTTTTCTATATTCTTAGTAATAGGCATAAATGCTCCTTTTTGGCCTTTATGGCTCTCCTACAAAGGATTTGATTCACGCAACATAGCAATAATTTTATCTTTATCAGTATTTGTTAAACTTTTTTCAAACCCTTTCTTTGCAGGAATTGGAGATAAATATGGTGACAGAAGGCTTCCAATGTTTTTTCTATCCATTGCGGCAATATTTTCATTATGTTCTTTAAACTTTATAGATTCACTTTTTACCCTTTCTGTGATTGCCGTAATAAGTTGGGCTTTATTTGCTCCTTTAATGCCTTTAACAGAAAGTCTAACAACTACAGCAATTAAGATATATAAATTCGATTACGGAAAAACCCGATTATGGGGTTCAATATCATTTATTCTAGCCTCTTTCTTAGTAGGAATATATGTAAATAATAAAGGGATTTCATACATTCCAATTTTAATGACTTGTGGAGCCACCATTGTCTTTTTATCAATATGTTTAGTACCAAAAATTAAGTCTTTACCTTCAAGACACAATATAAGTATATTTGGGTTACTAAAAAATAGAAGTTTTCTTCCTTTTTTATTAGCTTGCGGCGCAATTCAAAGCAGTCATGGAATATACTATGCTTTTTCTTCAATATATTGGAAAAGTATTGGAATAAATGAAGCTATTATTGGCATGCTTTGGGCAGAAGCAGTAATTTTTGAAATAATTTTACTCGCTTTATTTTTTAAAGTGAAAAACTTATTTAATTCAAAAATATTTATTATTATTGCTGGAATTATTGCTACAATTAGGTGGATTTTAATGGTACATGCAGATAACATTTTATATATATCTATAATACAAATTCTGCACGCTTTTACTTTTGGTTTAACTCATATTGCTGCTATACACTTTATATCTGAAGTAATGCCAAATAGGGCTCAAGCTAAATGTCAAGCATTGTATTCCGCAATTGCTATGGGTGCGTTATTAGCTATTACAATAGCTATATCTGGAGATCTTTATCGAATATTATATAATAAAGCATTTTATACTTCTGCTTTTTTAGCATTAGTTGGTACAATAATAGCTTATTATTTTATAAAAATAAAAAAATCTTAGTGAAATTTTTTATGTAAAGTAAAAACTTGTCCACAGTAAGGACATGAAACAGATTGATCATTTTCACCAATTACCAAATATACTCTCGGATGCCCTGAATCTATAGTACCACCCTCACAATATAATTTTCTGCTTTCAACAATTTTAGTATCTAATTTTTTTTTATCTTTAACATTAACCATTCTAAACCTTCTTAAACAAAATATATTGAACTTAACCTATGAAAATGTTACCGACACTTATGACAAATATTTTATAATTTTTAAAGTGTTAATTTATGAATAATAAAAATAATTATGCCATTAAAATAGAAGATTTAAAAAAAACATATAATCTTGGCAAAAATAATGAGTTTGAAGCACTGAAAGGTATAAATCTGAAAATTCCAAAGAAATCTATATTTGGTTTACTAGGTGCCAATGGTGCAGGCAAGTCCACATTAATTAATATTATTGCAGGTTTAGTTAATAAAACAGAAGGAAAAGTTGTTGTTTGGAATAATGATATCGATTTTAGACAAAGAAATGCAAAACTAGCAATTGGCGTTGTGCCTCAAGAACTAGTATTAGATCCATTTTTTACTCCACTCGAAACTTTAAAGTATCAAAGCGGTTACTATGGTGTTCCCAAAAATGAACAATGTATCGAAGAAATATTAGAATCAATTGGACTAAAAGATAAAGCCAACGCATATGCAAGAAGTTTGTCAGGGGGCATGAGAAGAAGATTAATGATTGGTAAAGCCATGGTGCATAGACCTCCTATATTAATTTTAGATGAACCAACTGCGGGAGTTGACGTTGAATTAAGACAAACTTTATGGAGTGAAATAAAAAAATTAAATGCAGCTGGAGTAACTATTATACTTACTACACACTATTTAGAGGAAGCAGAAGAAATGTGTGACTCACTAGCAATAGTAAATAAAGGAGAAATTATAGCGGAAGGCAAAACTTCTGATATGTTAAAAAAATTAGATAGAAAAGAATTAATTATTACTCTTGAAAAAGCAATTCCAAAAACCTTTAAATTAAAAAATTTAAATGCTAAATTAATAAGTGAAAATCAAATTAAAATTACTTTTAAGCCAAGTGAGACTAATGAAGGAGTTTTAATTGAAAGAATATATGAGAATAATTTGAAAATAAAAAATATTAATTCAGTAGAACCTGACTTAGAAGATGTATTTCTTGAATTAACTAAAAATTAAAAATATATGAATTTTGTAATTATAATTATTAGCGTCCTATTAAATGCTTTGGCTCAAATTTTTTTAAAAATTGGTATGAAAAAATTTGCACCTATAGACTTAAATAGTAACCTATTTCAAACTTTTATATCAATTATGGTAAACCCTTACATTATAGGAGGCTTTATATCCTATGGAGTATCTATAATAATATGGTTATGGGTTCTTTCTAAAGTAGAAGTTAGTTTAGCTTATCCATTTCAAGCGCTTGGTTATATATTAGTAACAATTTTAGCTTGGCTAATATTTCATGAAGAAATAAATGTTTTAAGAATAGCAGCAATTGTTTTTATAAGTATAGGTTTAATACTATTAGCTCTATCTGCTAAGGTTACATGACATGTCTAGATGGGTATTAATTGGTGGTGCAGGATTTTTAGGTCAAAAAATTGCTAACATACTTATAAAAAATAAAATTCCCAAAAATAAAATTGTAATAGCCGATAAGCAAAAATTTATTGTAAAAACTAGCCCACAAATAATCCATGAAATGTGTGATATTTCAAAAAATATTATACCTAAATTAAATAAAGACGATATCGTCATTCACTTAGCCGCGCGACAGTATCATAATAAGATTCCTTTTTTAAAACAACTAAATTGGTTTAGAGAAGTAAATGTAATAGGAACTAATTTTCTAATAAATGCTTGCATAAAACAGAATGTAAAAGGTCTAATATTTTTTTCTTCTGACATGGTCTATGGCATACCTAGTAGCATTCCTATAAAACCAAATCATATTAGAAAGCCCCTGGGACCCTATGGTAAAAGTAAATTAGAAGCTGAAAATTTATGTATTAAAAGCCGTGAAAAGGGACTTAATACAACTATTCTCAGACCAAGACTAATAATGGGGCCTGGTAGATTAGGAGTTATGAAAAAATTATTTGAAGCAATTGCAAAAAATAAACCCGTACCGCTTATAGGTAACGGTTTAAATTATTATCAAATGGTTTCTGTAGAAGATTGTGCAAACGCGGCTATTTTAGCGGTAAAAAAAGAGTTTCCTAATATAGAGTTGAACCTAGGATCATTGCCAGGAACCAATGTAAAAATGCTATTAAAGAAAGTTATTGAAGAGGTAAAATCTAAATCTATCTTGTTACCTCTTCCAGCAATACTTGTTAAAAGTGCATTAAAATTATTAGACAATATTGGTTATACTATTCTACATCCGGAACAATATAAAATAGCAAACAAAAATTATATCGTTGATATTTCAGATACATATTCTAGACTAGGATGGAAACCAAAATATACTGATAAAGATATGATTATTGATGCTTATAAGTTTTGGAAAAATAGCCAGCAACCTTAAAGGTTACATTTCAAGTATATTATTATTACTCTTTGTAATTTTATGTTTTGACTTACCCTACGCGAATTGGTCTTCATTTATTGCTATTTTAATAACTCTATATGCAATATTCCTTAAAAAAATAACCAATAATCAAGTTTACTGGTTATTCGCAACGATGATAATAATATCCAACATTATTTTAAAAAGCTTTTTATATATGCCTAAAATAGAGGTAGGAGAACAAATATATTCTCCTCAGGACAAATATCTAAATGCAGAATTACCAATCGAAATATCGGAAATATTAAAAGAAGATTGGATCTCTTTAAATCAACCTTTTGAATCTTATCCGGCTAATACGTTTTTAAAAACAAATAATCCATGGGCCTACTCCTCTGATTCTTTCTTTGATAAGCCGCAAATGAGCAAAATAGTTAATAGTTTAAATTTTAAAGATAGATATGATTTTAGAGTTGGTATTTTAAATAATGCTAAATATAACTATTTTGGAAACAACTTAGGCTCGTCTGGGGCATATTACCCATTAGTTTTTTCATTCTCAATTCCCAAAAGTGAAAATTCAAAAGAATTATGTTGGACAGGAAAAATATTTTTAAAAATTGATAATTTGTGGCAAGAAAATTTTGCGAAAAATAAAAAATGTTTAACTTTAAAAGTTACTTATTGGCAATCACAGGAAAACTTAACTATTTATGCTAGTGACTTTTATAAGAACAACCCCTTAAGTATATCAATAAATAATAATAGAAATATTTTAATCTCAATCATATCATTTTTATCGGCAATTATAATTTTATTATTACTAACAAATTTAAATAGAGGAGATTATACACTTATAATTTTTTCTGTTTCGTGCATATTAATATATATGACCGACCAGCATTATAGAGGAGGCCATCCTTCTAGTTTTTCAGGTTTGCCATACATGGGAAGAGGAAATGATGGATTGACGCATTACTCTTTTGCTCGAGATATGATGTCAGCTTTATATTATAATAACCTGTATGAGTGGTTAAGAGGAAGCGAAGATATATTTTATATGATGCCAGGCTTACGCTATATTTATGGAATAACTATGCCTTTCTTTGGAGAAAGTATTTTCGGATTATTATTAATTATTTCTCTAATACCAATTGCTATAAGATCTATTTTAAAGAGAATTTTTAATAAAAAATGGCAGATTATAATGTTATGTTGTTTTTTTATCATACCACTTTTTGAAGCATTTGGGTTTTATCAAATTTATATTGCCAAATATACAATTGAAGGTTTTGGTGCAGGAATAGCAATATCTTGTCTCCTAACAGCATTTTTACTCTTATGGAAAGAAGATAATTATGATTATTCAAACAATGATTTATTAAAAGCGGGATTGTTGCTTTTTATTGCAATTTCTCTAAGACCCAACTATTTGCCTTTAGTAGCTGTATTATTAAGTGGCTTTTCGATATATTTTATTATTACAAAAAAATTTTTAAAAATTTTTCCTTTAAGTATAGGATTCAGTCCAATTTTATTAATAACATTTCATAATATATTTTACGGAAATAAATTTGTTCTCATTACAAATTCCGCGACTATAGGAAATAACATGAGAAATAGTCCTGAAAGATGGTACGATTGCATAAATTATCAATCTTCTGCCTGCACACAAATATTTAACCATATTAATATTTGGATTTCTTATAAAGAGCCATGGTACATTCTAATATTCTTATGCGTAATTTATATTTTATTAGCTAAAAGTACTTCCTATAAAAATAAAATTATTGCTGCAGCAATTCTTTCTGGTCATTTCGTATTTTTATTTTACGAAGGAGTAGCAAGGTATAGTCATGGTGTATGGTTATTATCTTTTCTTTTATCTTTACCTATTTTGTCAAATTTAATTAAAAGCATAAAAAATAATAAATTTAACAAAAATTATGATATTACTTAACTGCTAAAATAGTAATTATCTAAAAATACAATTAATGCTAACAATGTAAAAAATTATTAATGAATAAATATAAAAAATATAAAAATGAAATTTCAGAAATAGTTAACACACAAGTAGATGACTCTGAATGGAAATTAATTAGAAAACTTCATTTGCCTGAAAAATTAAATGAAGAAACCACTCAGGAATACAAAAAAGGTATCATCATAGATGTTGAAGCGACTGGGCTTAATATAGGGCATGATGATGTAATACAACTTGCAATGTTACCTTTTCAGTATGAAGTACCAAGCGGCAAAATAACAATAATAAATAAAAATAAATCTTTTAACGGCTATAGAGAACCCGCAATTCCAATATCTGAGGAAGCTCAACTTATAACGGGAATAACAAATGAAATGGTTGCAAATAAAAATATTAAAGCTGAAGAAATAAATCAAATCGTAAAAAATACAGACTTAATTATTGCTCACAATGCATCATTTGATAGGCCGATGGTAGAAAGTCATTGGGATTGCTTTAAAAATGTTGCGTGGGCCTGCACATTTAAATCAATTAATTGGCTCAAAGAAGGTTTTAATTCTGCTAAACTAGAAATGTTAGGAATGGATTATGGATGGTTTTATGACGGGCATGACGCATTAAACGACTGCGAGGCTTGTCTTGCTCTTTTATCTGAAAATTTACCTGTAACAAATAAATCTGTATTTTCTATTTGTAGAGAATTTGCTGCTACTCCAAGCTATTTGGTAAAAGCAGTAGATGCTCCTTTTAACAAAAGGTCACTTCTTAAAAGAAATGGGTATCGCTGGCGACCCGCCGATCAAGTGAATGGAAAAGTTTGGTGGATAGAAACTCATGATTATATTAAAGAATTAGATTGGTTAAAAAAAGAAATATATAATAGAGACATTAGTATCCCTGTTCGTAAAATAACAGCTATGAATAGATATTCAGATAGAATATGGGAATTATAGTTTTATGGATTATCTTTTAAATAATTAATGTATTTTATTACCTCATTTAATTTCTCATCATCAATATCTTTATAAGAAACTTTAAATTTTTTTTTGATAGACAAAGCTATATGAGCATAAGCATTGCGACCATTTGGATGATGAGGATGTTCTGGCAATTTTCCTTGCAAATAGCTTCCCGCTTCTTGAATGATTCGCCATAAGATTTTTTTATTGTTTTTATTCATTAAATTAATTTTAACATATCACTAATTTTTATATACTATACTTTATATAGCACCCGTAGCTCAGCTGGATTAGAGCGTTGCCCTCCGAAGGCAAAGGTCGTAGGTTCAAATCCTATCGGGTGCACCATAAAGGAGTCAATATGAGTAATTTTTTAAAAGTAAAAGAGTTTATGGCGACATTTGGTCAAGAAGTTAAAACAAAGTCTAGATTTCCTAATAAAGATATTGTTAATCTTAGAATAAAATTAATAGAAGAAGAGTTAGAGGAACTTAAAGAAGCAATAAAAGAAAAAGATCTATTAGAAGTTGCTGATGCTTTAACAGATATTTTATATGTTACATATGGAGCAGGACACGCTTTTGGAATAAACTTAGACGAATGCTTTGATGAAGTACAAAAATCTAACATGAGTAAATTAGATAACAATGGCAAACCTATTTATAATGAATTAGGAAAAGTTATGAAAGGCCCTGCTTACTTTAAACCAAATCTCAAAAAATTTTTAAAAAAATAATGAAAGCATAATTTAATGAAATACAATTTTAAAAATAAAATCTATGAATTAAACGACGTAAATATATTTGCAATTGAGCATGGTGAAGGACCACTTGTTATAATGGTGCATGGATGGCCAGAATCCTGGTATTCCTGGAGGCATCAAATAAAGCCAGTTGCAGAACTAGGTTATAAAGTTATTGCTATCGATGTGCGCGGTTATGGAAATAGTTCGAAACCAATAGAAGTAGAAAAATATGATATGCCATCACTTATTGAAGATATCATAAATATTATAAATAAAGAAAATGTAGAACAAGCTATCTTAATAGGACATGACTGGGGTGCCCCAATATGTTGGAATACCGCAGCTCTTTATCCAAAAAAAATTAAAGCTGTCATAGGTCTAAGTGTTCCGCATTCAAGAAGAGGTAAAATTTCAAATATTGAACTATGGAGACAAATTTATAAAGATAAATTTTTCTACCAATTATATTTTCAAAAAGAAGGGGTAGCAGAAAAAGAATTAGAAAAGGATATTGCAGATTCCTTGAGGAAAATATATTACTGGGGATCTGGTGAGGGAAGAGATGCAAAGGTAAGAAGCAATCCTGATAAAAATAGTACATTGCTAGATGGATTAATAAATCCCATGCCTTTTCCTGATTGGCTCTCAGAAGATGATTTAAATTTTTATGTAGAACAATTTAAAAAAAGCGGGTTTAGAGGACCTATTAACCGTTATCGAAACCAAGATAGAGACTGGGAAAGGCTGCCTGAGTTATCAAGTCTTAAAATAGAAGTGCCAAGTTTTTTTATTGGAGGTGAAAAAGATAGTATAAGAAAATTTAATAATAAATTTGATGCATATGAAAATCCTGGCAAACACTGTAATGATTTTTATGGAAAAATCATAATAAATAATGTTGGACACTGGGTGCAACAAGAAGCCCCTAAAGAAACAACTTCTGGTATTATTAATTTTTTAAAAAAATTGAAAGAAAAATAAAATGATTATTACTGATATCAAAACAACATTACTATCCGTACCTTTTGAAGAACCTCCAAAAATTGGTTTTGTAGGTATGAAAAATATAGATTTATTAATATTGGAAATAGAAACTTCTGAAGGTATTTCTGGAATGGGATATTTGCATCCCATAATAGGAGGATTGCAAACCATAGAAATGTGTATTCATGAAATGTTGAAACCCATTTTAATAGGAAAGAAAGCGGGAAATATTGAAAGTATATGGAAAGAAATGTGGGATGCAACTTTTATACAAGGGCGTATGGGTATTACGGTCATGGGTATATCTGCTATCGACATTGCTCTTTGGGACTTATTGGGTAAGTATAAAAATCAGCCGTTATGGAAACTCTGGGGAGGGTCTAATAAACCTCTCGCTGTATACGGTTCTGGGTGTTATAGAGGCCTTGGTCATGATGGTATGATTGAGAAAGCAAAGAAATTTGTCTCTGAAGGATATAAAGCTATAAAAATGCAAGTTGCTTGGGGTTTTACTCACGACGAAGATGTCGCAAACGTAAGAGACATGCGGCAAGAATTAGGTGAAGAAATAAAGATTATGATTGATGTAAATCAAGGATGGAACCCTGATGAAGCAATTAAATTTGGAAAAGCTATAGAAAATTATAATATTGAATTTTTAGAAGAACCAATTATTGCAGATGACTTTGAAGGGTATAAAAAAATTGCCAATTCAATAAATATTCCTATTGCAACTGGTGAAAATCATTTCACACATCATGATATGAAGGTTTTTATGGACAATAAATTAGTTTCTAACTTACAGCCAGATCTTATGAGAGGCGGTTACACTGAATTAAAAGTAATTGCTGATTTAGCACATAAAACGAATATTACTATTGCTCCACATTTATTTATGGAATTAAATACTCACCTCAATGCATCAATTAAGAATGCTTCTTGGCTTGAACATATGGGATGGTATAACCACCTATGGGAAGAACCTATTATTCCTCAGAATGGATTTGCAATACCTCCAGATAAGCCTGGACATGGTTTAAAATTTAAAGAAAATTTATTTAAAGATCATCCTTATGAAACAATATAAAGACCTTAATTAGTATTTCTTGATTAAGTCTCAGAAATACATATATAGTTATTATATGTTAAATAACTGAAAGGAGGTGGTCCTGTGTCTAGTGATATATATTGTAAATTAGGTAAAATTGTTAGATTTAGGAAAACTCCTCAATTTATCAAAATACCTAATTAATTATCACGAAGGGAAGTTTTAAACTTCCCTTTTTGATTTATGTAGTTTTATTATGAAAATAGAAAAGATTTTTAAATATTTAATACTAGCAAACATATTTTTATTTGTTTCTATTATACTATCTTTTAAGTATCAAAGTACACAAGTCATAGAACTCTCTAAAAATTTAGATAAAGGTTTCTTCGATACTCCTTTAGGAATTTTCATCGTAGTACTAACATTAATAATTTATATTATTGCAATATACAGTTTATACAATTTTAAAAAATTTGGAAAAAACTTATTTCTTTACGTAGTCCTTATATACATATTTTGTATATTATTAGGAAAGATACAAATCTTAAATCCAATTACATATAGTTTACAATATATGGCTACACTAACTGATGGCGCAATACTCACACTTATATACTTCTCTCCTATTAAAGAAAAATTTAAATAAACTATTTTGCTTTAATAAATTTTAAAGTCATACGATCACTCTCACCAATTTCTATATATTTTTCTCTATCTTCTTCTCCCAATCTTAAAGTTGGAGGTAAGGTCCACACACCTTTTGGATGTAATTTAGTATCTTTAGGATTAGAATTAATTTCACTGCTGCCTATAAAAACAAAACCAGCTCTTTCCGCATATTCAATAGCAAGTTCTTCCGTAACATATCCACTTTTATTCATATCTTCCACTGAAGTACCAGGTATCGCTCTATGCTCTACAACACCAAATATTCCTCCAGGTTTTAAGACATCATAAGATTTTCTAAAAACATCCATCAGTAATCCAGCTTTAAGCCAATTATGTAGGTTTCTAAATGTTAAGACCATATCAACAGATTCTTTTCTTTCCAAAGGAGTATCATCAATATATAAAGTTATCATTTTCATATTAGATAAAAGTTTACTTTTTGCTCTGTTTTCTGTATTACGCTTGATGACTTTAGGCGTCCATGACGCATAATTCGGATCAAAATCCGCCGCCAAAAATTTACCCTCTGAGGATAAGTAAGGTTCTAATATTTCGCTGTACCACCCTCGGCTCGGCCATAGTTCTATAACAGACATATCATTTTTTATTCCAAAAAATTGTAGAGTCTCCTTAGGGTTTCTATAAATATCTCGTTCAGCAAATAGTGGAGTTCTATCTGAATTATTAATTGCCTCATCTAATGAATCAGCAAATGTAACTTTTGTTATTATTGAAATCATAAACAATATTAATAAAAATAAATTTTTCATTTTAACTCCTTAACATTTATATTTTTTAGTTTAATCTAATACTATATATTAATTAACTTTATATGAAATAGATATGATTGGAAACTTAATATAATGAGTAAAAAAAACGAATTTGAAGGAAAAGTTGCCTTAATTACTGGAGCTTCTAGAGGGATAGGAAGAGCCATAGCTATAAACCTCGCAAAGAATGGTGCAAATATTGTAATAAATTATAACTCCAATTTAAAAGCTGCTAAAAAAACACAAAAATTAGTTGCGAATGAAGAAGTAAAATCAGAAATTATAAAAGCCGATGTATCTAAAGAAAAAGATATAAAATATTTAATCAGACAAACTAAAAAAAAATTAGGGCATATTGATTTTTTAGTAACTAATGCAGGAATTGCACTTATATCCAAAGACCCTTTAGAATTAAATTATAATACATGGAAAAAAACAATGGCAACTAATGTAGATGGAACTTTGTTACCAATAAAAGCCGTTCTGCCAGGGATGCTTAAAAGAAAATACGGAAGAATAGTCTGTATAACATCAATAGCAGGTTTGGGTATGAGACCAAATATGATTACTTATGGAACTTCAAAGGCTGCAGTTATTGCACTGGTTAGAAATATGTCAGCTGCAATAGCACCACATGTAAGAATTAATTCTGTAGCCCCAGGTTTAATTGAAACGGATATGATCGAGTCACTTGATAAAAAAACCAGAAAAAATATGATTGACTCCACTCCATTAAAAAGAATAGGAAAAGCTGAAGATATTGCTAATACTGTTTGTTATTTATTGTCAGAAAAATCTGATTTTACTACAGGTCAAACTTTAGTTACAGATGGAGGAAGACATACACTACCATAATAAAAAAGAGATTGTTCCAGAATTAAGAGTAAGTAACTACTAAAGCAAATAGAATCATAGCTATTATTATAATAAACATAATTCTTTTAAAACCTCTGACTAAACTAGGAAAAAGAATTCTCAATATTATTAATAGCACAGCTATTACTAGAAGTTTTATTAAGGTTGTGAATATCATAGATTAGCTACATTTAATTTTTTAAATTCTATAATATAATCTGCTGCAAATTTTTCATAAAATTTTTGACCCATTTTAAAAAATTTTGCTTCTTCTTCTTTTACTTCTCTAAAATAACTTGCAGGCCTACCAGCAAAAATAGTATTGGCTTTTACTATAGTATTAGCTTTTACTATTGCTCTAGCACCCACAAAAGCATTCTCTTCTACAATAGCTCCATCTTCAATTGTACATCCCATGCCTATTAAACATCCATTATCAATTCTGCATGCTCCTAGCCTTACATTATGTCCTACTGTAACAAATTTACCAATTTCTAGAGATCCATCTTTCACATTTATAATAGTATTATCTTGAATATTTGAACCCTCACCTATTTTAATATTTCCCCCAGCTTGAGCTGAAACAATAGTTGAAAACCATAAACTTGCTCTTTCATGAACTGTAATATTTCCTCTCAAAATAGCATCTGGAGCAACGAAAGCTTCCGGATCAATATTCTCTTTCCCCTTTTTATAATTTATCCAAGGATGAGTTCCTAATTCTGCAAGTGGATCAGATCCTTCTAATTTTGCTCGTACTAGTGATTTGACTATATTTTTTTCAATAATTTCTTTTTTAAACTTTTGATAATCACTATTAGCTACTGTACCTACAACTTTAGCAGGAGCACCAGATAATAAAGAATTTTTTGGAAAACTTTTTCCTGGCGGCACAAGTGAATTTGCAGTTATAATACAGTTGTCTCCTATATTTGATCCATCCATTACAATAGCTTGATCCCCTAAAATAACATTATTTCCAATTTTACACGCATGGACTAAAGCATATCTTCCAATTATTGAATTATCGCCTATGTAAGACCCCATCATTTCACTAGCTACATGTACTGTGCTTCTATCCAAAAATATTACATTTTTGCCAACTTTAATTTCTGCTCCATCACCTCTCAAAACTACTCTTTTATTAATACTAACATTTTGATTGATTTCAGTATTTCCTATTACCCAACTTGTTTTATCCATAGATAAGTTATCCGCTATACGCGGTGAAAAATTTTTATAATTTAATAATCTATTATTCAACTAAACTCTCGTTTGAAAAATCGTTTTCCATCTCTTTTCTAAGTATATAAGCATTGGAACTTTTTTCTAACATTACATCTTTTTGAGAAATAATATGACCTTCTTTTACATCATTAATTAACTTAACTTTAGATGCTAAACCTATAGGCAATGCATTAATAAAAATTGACCTATTTGCTGGAATTAACTTTCCCCAAACAGTTTTTCCTCCCTCTCCATCTAAAACTTGTCCCTTAGTTAAATCTTTTTTTGCTACAGCAACAGCATCGCCTTTAAAACTCCTAGTCGCACCTGTTGATTGATTATCTATAAGAACTTTTGCAACGGAAAAACCTAACTCCAATCCAATTAAATGGATAGGCCTCCATAGTGCTGCAAATTCACCGCTATCGTCTACAGGTACGCCATACTCATTAAAGCACCTAGACACATATGAAGAATTTGCTTTAAAAACCACAAAAACACCATAACGCAAATCGTCTTTTATTTGACTTCCATCTCTATTTAAAGATGAAACAACTTCTACCATACCACTATCTGCCAAAAGTCCTCCATTTATTTTTGGCTTTAAATCTTGAGCAAGTTTAGAAGTGCCAGTTGCCGGAAATAATAATCCATCCTCAGGAACATTCAATCCAGTAGCATTTGCTACTGAAGCCATTTCAATCGCTGATTTTGTTCCATCTAAAAATGAATTGAACATTTTAGAATTTAATCCTCCCGCCTGCGCTTCTTGGACACTAAGTCCATAATAATTCCATACTGTTTCAGGGGTGCTTTTATGATATACAGGTAAATACTGCGTTCCTTTTCCAGCACAAACAACTTCAAAGCCTGAAGTTTTAACTCGTTCTATTAACTCACAAATCAATGCTGGCTGATCGCCGTAAGCCATAGAACAAACCACACCAGCTTCATTGGCTCTTTTAACTAAAGCAGCTCCACATAAAACATCTGCTTCAACAGTAACTAATACCACATGTGACTTAACCTTAAATGCCTCCAAACAATGGTCAACGCCTGCCTCAGGATTTCCTGTAGCTTCAATTATTAAATCAAGTTGCTCAGTTTTTGCTAATTCAACACCTGAATCTGTATACCAAATTTTATTTGATTTTAGGGCATTCTCTAGACTACTCGTTTCTAACTCTTTTTCAGCACCTGCTGAATGAAGGGCTTGTTTGGCTCTATTAAAATCTAGATCCGCTATTGCAGATATAATGAAACCTTTAGTTTTAAAAGCCTGCACAAGAAACATCGTAGCAAATTTACCGGCACCTATAATACCTATTTTAAAACTCTTATTATCTTTATAAAAGTTTATTAACTGATCTGATAAGTCAATATGCATTAAATCATTTTCAAATAATTACTTTAAACAGTTATCATCTAAACAAGTTATAGGATCAAAATCTCTATGAGCAATATGTTCAGGACGATTAAACTTTGTAATATGGTTACTTGTTCTATTTAAAGATATATAAATTATTGTTCTATCCCAAGGCGACATATTAGATGGAGAACCATGAACCAATGATGAATCAAAAAATATCATAGAGCCAGCTTTACCTGAAGGTGCTACTATACCGCCTTTATTGACTAATTCTGCAATAGTTTGATTATTAATAGTCCAGAGAGGGTATGAAGTAGTTACAACATCATGAGATGCATCTATATAACCTTCACGATGAGAACGAGGGATAAAATTTAATGGTCCGTTAAATTGAGTCACATCATCCAAAAATAATCCTACATTTAAAGCTAATCCTTCAGGCATACCATCATCATTTTTCCATGTACCATAATCTTGATGCCATTGCCATAAATCACCATCGAAGGCAGCTTTAGCATTTATCTTAAATTGATGGATATAAACATCCCCTCCTAACAATTGTTTTGCTGGATTTACAATACGGGGATGTCTTGAAATTTTTTCACATATAGTATTGAACTTATGAGCCGCAAATATAGTTCTTACCGCTTTACCGTTTTTTTCTCTTTGAACCTCTTTCCTGTCCATATTGTATAAATCAGGAAGCTCTTTTGTCATTGTTTTGACTTCTTCTTCATCAAAAGCATTTTCAATAAAAAGATAGCCTAGTTCTTTAAATTCTTTTATTTGTTCATTGCTTATTTTCAATTAAAAACTCCTAACGACTATAAAAGCATAATATATTATAATTGCTAGACTTCTACAAGCCATATGCTGCACCTTCTCTTCTTTGATCTGCTATACCATAAAAAGAACCTGAATCATCTTTATAAATAATATGTAACCCACTTGTCATATTTTTTCTCTGTATTTCATGACCTTTTAATTTAAGGGCTTCTTCCAAAGAATCTCCTATTTCTCCAATTTCTAAAGTCGTTTTACCACCTCTATTACAAATATTAGGTTCTTTGGTTACAGCCATTGGATCAATATTCATATCAATTATTCTTATTAACGAAGCAGCAACGTAACAAATAATTCTTGAACCACCAGGTGAGCCTAAAATCATTTTTATATTTCCTTCTGGGTCAAATACAACAGTAGGAGACATAGACGACCGTGGTTTTTTTCCAGCCTGTGGTCGATTTGCAATTAAATTACCCGCCTCATCTTTTGGATAAAAAGAAAAATCTGTCATCTGATTATTCAATAAAAAACCTGAAGACATTAAACCACTTCCAAACATAAACTCTATAGATGAGGTCATTGAAATAGCATTACCTTGCATATCTATAATAGATATATGAGTAGTTGATGGCCTTTCGCTAATAGAATCACTTCCCCTTTTAGACGTTTTATATTTTTCAAATTCTCCTGGTTCTATTAATTTTAATATATTATTAAATTTTATTAATTTTGACCTATCTTTCAGGTATGATTTTGAAAGCATATCTTTCATAGGAACATCTATAAAGTCTGTATCAGCTATATAATAGTTTCTATCAGAATAGGCCATCTTAGTAGCTTCTAAAAACAAATGCCATATTAATTCTTCATCCATTTTTTTTAAATCAAAATTATTTAATATTCCTAAAATTTGAAGAACAGTAATTCCACCTGAGCTCGGAGGACCCATACCACATATCTTCCATTGCCTATAGAATGAACAAACTGGGTTTTGAATTTCTGGATTAATATTTTTAAAATCTTCCAAAATTAAATTTCCAGGGTTACTAGAATGATTATTTACCACTTTAATTATAGACTCAGGTACTAACCCATCTATAAAAACCTTAGCACCACCATTTTTAATTTTTTGTAATGTTTGTCCAAAAGCAATATTCTTTTTT
>CETU01037602.1_pt1 | contig 19592 bp, 18 predicted proteins | sample 356531 | NCBI WGS metagenome assembly CETU01 (sample SAMEA2623488, study PRJEB7988) | marine metagenome | isolation source: saline water (ENVO:00002010), including
TCAATTTTTACTCCTATTGAAGGTATTATTGGAAATCCATATCTTTCAGCTCGAATTGGGACATCTTCGTTGCTATTATCAATGGTTCCATCAAGATCATCATCAATTCCATTATTAGAGTCTCCAAAAATATAATTATAAATAGATACATTTTTCTGCCAATATAGATTAATCACTTGAAGAAATAAATCGATTTTCATACCCTTCCAATTGTAATGCCTGACAGCCCCAAAGTCTAAGCGGTGATAATTTGGATATCTATCTGAATTTCTTCCACCAGGAATTACTTCAAATTGATTATCTGATGGTGGAAAAGATTCTTGGTAGTAACCAATTATTGGAGTATAAGGCTGTCCTGTTTGAAATGTCCATTTGAAATTTAAATTCCATTTATCTGATACCTTATAGTTGCCTAATATATTGAAAACATGAGTTCTGTCCCAGTTTGCAAAGTATTCATTTTCATTAAATATTTTTCGAGCAACCGAATAAGTATAATTCATCCATCCATTGATTTTACCTGTTTGTTTCTGTAAAAAGAACTCTATTCCATAAGAATATCCATCTGCAATATCAACAAGACTATCTAAGGTGTTATAGTTGCCATATGCTTCAGTGGCATTAACAGTAGCACCTTCTTGAACAAAAGTGATCATATTATTCAATTGCTTATAATATGACTCTACTTGAAAAAAAATATCATTATCAAAATATTCTTCGTACCCTATAGTAATTTGTCTTGAAAACCCAGGATCTATCGATTTATCAGCTGCAAGCCATGCATCCACAAATGAGGGGTTGTAGTCATCTTGGGCGGTTGCAATAAATTGATGATATTGGCCTAATGAAAAATTAATATATCTATTATCGGTTAGAAAATATTTTAGCTGTAACCTTGGATCTAAAAACCAATTTTCAGTTGTTGCATCAAAATAATTTATTCTAATGCCTGGTTCAATAAGAAGTCTATTTGTATTTAATTTGTATTTAGTGTAAACGGAACCTTCAATTGGCTGCTCTTCTAGATTAAATATTTCATCTCCATTATTATCTGAATTGTAATAAAAATCTAATTTTTTTATTTCAATTCCAAAATTTAACTGTTCTTTTTGAGTAATAAAGAAAGTCCAGTCATTACGAAATGTTATGTCATCAATATAATCTTCTTCAACGATTCCATCGCTAGAATTTCTTCCAAGTCCAAAGAAAATATCAAATTTACTTTTAGCAATCATCCAATTACTAAATAATTGCTGAGTATGAAATATTCTATAATTTAAACTGATAGTATTATTTTTCCATATGGCTTCAATTCCAAATTGGTCATCCCAATTTAGATTGTCCTCTCCACTATACCAACTTAAGGAAAGCCTATGGTTATTATTTAAATCTTGATAAATATGTCCTTGAAGGTCATAAAAATAATAAGGAAAATAAAAATCTGTACCTTTAAACAATTCATCAAAATAAGTTCTTCTTCCAGCAAAAATCCAAGCACCATTATGTATAGGTCCTTCCAAAACGGTTTGAGCTGAAAGAGCAGATAGAGATGCTGATCCATCAAATTGTTTACTATTACCTTCTCTACTTGTAACTTTTAATACTGCAGAAAGTCTGCCACCATATTCGGCATTAAATCCTCCTTTTTGCAGATCAACCTCTTTTATAGCGTCTAGAATAAAATTGGAAAAAACTCCTCCAACATGAGAAGGATTATAAACTGTTATTCCATCTAACAGAATAAGATTTTGATCTGTATTTCCTCCACGAATCACTAAGCCTGTACTGAAATCTGTTTGTGTTAATACCCCGGGTAAACTTTGTAGAGATCGAAACAAGTCTGCTTCAGCAACTTGAGGTATTCTTTTTAATTGTAAGCTATTTAATTTAATTCTGCTTGTTTGAAACTCAGTTTGTCTATCCATCTTTGAATCTGAAATTAAAATTTCTTCAGACTCCAGTGATTGTGGAATTAATTCTATTTTTTCTAACATATAATTGGTATTCACAATAATTGACTTATTGAAATTTTCATAACCAAGATATTTAATATTTAAGTTATATGATTCAGCTGGAACATTTAAAATGATAAAGTAACCATCTAAGTCAGATGTTGTGCCATAAGAAGTGTTTTTAAGTAAAATATTTGCCCCAGGAAGGGATTCCCCAGTTTCTGAATCATAAATAAAACCGGATATGTTGTATTGAGATATTAGAAAAGAAGTGATTACATATAATGTAGGATATATTTTATACATCAATTTTTTAGATTAGGAATTATTTTTAATACACTTTTAAGCTAGAATTAAGCTGAGTAAACACTTACTTTTTTCTTATCTCTGCCTTTTCGCTCAAATCTTACAAATCCATCAATCAATGCAAATAAGGTGTCGTCTTTACCTCTTGAGACATTTTTCCCTGGATGAATTTTTGTTCCTCTTTGTCTGACAATAATGGTTCCTGCATTAATCTTTTGACCGTCGGCTCTTTTTACTCCTAGACGTTTTGAGTTACTATCACGACCATTCTTTGTGCTACCCATTCCTTTCTTATGAGCCATTATTTATCCACCTTTTTTTTAGCTGTAGTTTTTTTAGCTGTAGTTTTTTTAGCTGTAGTTTTTTTTGAGCTAGCAATTTTAGAAATCTCTATAAGACTGAACTTTTGCTTATGACCATTCTTTTTCTGATAACCTTTTCGTCTTTTCATTTTAAAAACAATGACTTTATCGTACGAGCCATGATCAATTATTTTAGCTTCAATATTTTTTCCTTTTACGTAAGGATTACCGATTTCTTTTTTATCACCATCTTCAATATAAAGAACTTTGTCAAAGGTTAGTTTTTCTCCAACCTCCTTATTGATATAAGGGACTTTTATTTTATCGCCTTTATCAACTTTAAACTGTTTTCCTAATATTTCTATTAATACGTTCATAGCAAGTCCCAAATTTATATACTTTTATATCTATTGAGCAAGTTAAACTTCATTTGTTACATCTTTTCTTTGTTTTTTTGAGTAGACTTTAAAATTGTTTAACGCTAATTCTTGATTTGGTTTTATTGTGATTAGCATCCATTTTTTAAATAAAAAGTTTTTAGTAAAATGTTTTTTTTCCTTTAGGATATAGTTTGCTTCCTTTGGATTTAGATAAACAACAAGTCTTTTGTCTGAAAATTTACTACTGAACTTTTTTATCCATCCTTCAATTTTTATTAGCATTGATTCCTTTGAAAATATAAGACCTGAACCACTACATGTTTCACATTCTTCTTTATACGTGTGAACTAAATCTAATCTAATTCGTTGCCTGGTCATCTCTAATAATCCAAATTCTGAAAAACCAGTTAGAGCTACTTTTGCTCTATCACGTTTTAGATGTTTTTTAAATTCATTTAAAACTTTTGTTCTATTTTTAGGCTCATTAAGATCAATAAAGTCAATTACAATTAGGCCACCTATATCTCTTAATCTTAATTGTTTAGCAACTTCTTTACATGCTTCAAGGTTAATTGTTAAGGAGTTTGTTTCATGGTCTTTCTTTCCAATATAACGTCCGCTATTGACATCGATAACCAACATTGCTTCAGTATGTTCAATATATAAATGTGCTCCGCTTTTCATCCATACTTTTCTTTTAAATGATTTATTTATTTGTTGGTCAATATTGTGAGTATCAAAAATATATTTATTTGATGGGACAAGTTTCAAGCAGTCTATTCGCTGATGATTCACTTCCTTTAAATATTTGTAGATTTTTTTATAAATAGGTTTGTTATCGATATTAAGACTGTCGATATCAGATGTAAATAAATCTCTAATAACTTGCTCGGATGTGTCAAAATCTTTATATGCTAGATATGAGGTTTTTTTAGATGCAACCTTTGTCTCAAGACCTTGCCAAGTTTCCCAGAGCTTTTCAAAATCAGATTGTAAATGATTTTCATCCAATCCCTCTGCGATAGTTCTAATTATCAATCCAAATCCCTTGGGTTTAAATTTTTCAGCAATTTGCCTAAGCCTTCTTTTTTCGTAGCGGTCATTAATTTTTCTTGATATACCTATATAGCTTTCGTTAGGAACTAGAACCATTAAACTACCAGGGATTGAAATATCAGTAGTAACTCTTGGTCCTTTACCACTAAAAGGTTCTTTTATCACTTGAACTAATATGTCATCATTAATTTTCAGTTTATGACGACTTCCTTTTTTATTTGGCGTTGATTTTTTCTCATTCTCATCAAATGATAAATGTTTAAGTGAATCAGTGTTTCCGATTTCAGAAAACGGGAGGAAAGCATTTATATCTAATCCAATATCGATGAATGCTGCCTGCATTCCAGGAATTACATTTTGAATCCTACCTTTATATATATTACCTACCATCCTTCTGTGATCTGGAGTATCTAAAAATAGCTCAACAAGCTCTTTATTCTCAAGAATAGCTATTCTATTACCAGCTACAGAAGAATTGATAAATATCTCTCTGTTAGAAGACATTTTTTTCTCCAATGTTATTTAATAGGATTAGAGTGATTATTTTATAGAGAGTTGTAAGAAAATAAAAAATTTTTAAGCCTAAAAAATAAAAAATACAAAAACAAAAAATAGTACAATCTCTGTATAAATCAATATAATCCTGACCTAAATGTAAATAACATATGTTATTATTAAAAATGATTTAAATTGTATTATTATTTTGCTGATTTAAATTAATAATGGTTAAATTTGCAAATGATGATTCACTTTTTTTTAACAACAGATTGCTATGACCTATATAATTACCGAGCCTTGCGTTAGTACTTGTGATACTGCGTGTTTAGAAGTCTGTCCAGTAGATTGTATTCACGGCCCCTTTAATAATCAAGGTTCTGGGGCAGAAACAAAAAAAAGTGAATTTAATGCTGAAAATAAAATGCTATACATAAATCCTGAACAATGTATTGATTGTGGAGCTTGTGATCCAGAATGCCCTGTTGATGCAATTTTTAGCGAGGACTTAGTTCCGGATAATTGGGCTCATTACATTAAAATGAACTACGATTTTTTTGGTCTCAAACACAATGATTAATAAATAGAAGGTAAATTTTAATTAAGCACTAAAATATTCGCTTTTCAAATGATATCAAGAGAAAATATAATTGACGTATTAAAAAATGTTAAATATCCAGGTTATTCTAGGGATATAATTTCCTTTGGAATTGTAAAAGATATTCAAATTGAAGATAAAAATGTGGTATTGGTTCTATCGTTTAAGTCTAGTAATTCCAATGTAATTAAAGAATTAGAAAATACTATAAAATCTAAAGTAGAGAACAGTTTGAATATAGATAGTTTGAAAATAAAAATTGACTTAATTGATGCAGATTCAGATTTTCAAAATAATAAAGTTGCAGAAATTGATAAAATTATCGCAGTTGGTAGCGCTAAAGGCGGAGTAGGAAAATCTACCATAGCAATAAATCTAGCTTCTGAATTAAGTAAAACTTGTAGAGTAGGGTTTTTAGACCTTGATATATATGGCCCAAGTTTACCTTTAATTATTGGCGAAAAGAGAACTCCTCGAATTGTTGATCAAAAACTAATTCCAATAAAGAAATATGGAATGCAGCTCATGTCTTTTGGATTTTTGAATCAAGGAGATTCCCCAGCGATATGGAGGGGGCCCATGGTTGCTAAACTAACAAACCAATTTTTTGATAATGTAGATTGGAAAAGCTTAGATATACTTGTTATTGATTTGCCTCCGGGTACTGGAGATGTTCAATTGACCTTGGCTCAGAAGCTTGCTATAGATGGGATGTTAATGGTGACTACTCCTCAAAAAATTGCTCTTGAAGATGTACGCAAAGGATCTGAAATGTTTAAAAAAGTTAATGTTCCAATTTTGGGTGTTGTTGAAAATATGTCAAATTTTTTACTTGAGGGAAAAGTAGAGTCAACGGATAATTTGTCTAACGTTAGGATATGCTTAGATGGCCTTGAAAAGGTTATTAGCGTAGACTCAGATGGAAATTTTGAAATTCCAATTAATTTTTTTGATGGCCCCGGTGGGCAATCTGAGAGTGACAGAATTGGAGTACCATTAATAGGAAGTATACCATTAAATACGCAATTATCTTTATCTATTGAAAATGGAAAGCCGTTTATGTTAAATAATATAAATAATAATGTATATAAAGAATTTGTTAAAATGACTTCATTTGTAAAAAAGAAGCTTAATATAAAATGAAAAATAATACTCCAAATCATGTTGCTATTATTATGGATGGTAATGGACGATGGGCAAAATCTAATTCTAAGTCACGATTAATGGGGCATAAGAAAGGTGTTGAATCTGTAAGAGAAATAATCGATTGTTCAAAAAATATAGGAGTTAAATCGTTAACTTTATACACATTTTCAAAAGATAACTGGCAACGACCTAAGAATGAAGTTTTGGGTTTGATGGATTTATTGTATTTCACTCTAAAAAATGAGATGAATACTTTTAAAAAAAATGGGTTAAGAGTTACCTATATTGGAGATATATCTTTTTTCCCTAATAAAGTTATTAACATAATTGAAGAGACTGTAAATGCAACCAAAGACAACACTATTTTAAATTTAAATCTTGCATTAGGTTATAGTAGTAGGCAAGAGATAATAAATATAGTTAAAATTATATCTAAAAAAGTTTATAATAATCAAATTAAATTAGAAGATATTGATACTGCTATGTTTTCTAATGTATTGAATGAAAAAAATCATTTAGGTGACCCAGACCTATTAATAAGAACAGGGGGAGAACTTCGTATAAGTGATTTTTTGCTTTGGCAAATTGCTTATTCAGAAATATTCTTTTCTAAGAAATACTGGCCAGACTTTGATAAAGATGAATATATGAAAGCAATATTAAATTTTAGAAATACAGAACGAAGATTTGGTAAAATAAGCGAGCAAATTAATAAAAATGAATAAATTATTTTTTATACATTTAGTGCTGGTATCTTTTTTATTATCTCAAAATCAAAATGTTATGATTGACGAAATAGAGGTCAGAGGAAATGAAATGATTTCTGACTATAATATTAAATTTATTTCAAAGCTAGAATCTGGTACAATAATTAATAATTATCATATTCAAAATGCAATCGAAAGACTTTGGAGCACTGGAAGATATCTAGATATTAAAATAGATATAGAGAAAATTATCGTTAATAGATTAGTTATATCTGTTTTGGAAGCTCCTCCTATCAAAGATATTGTGATTTTGGGAAATGATAAAATTTCAGATAAAAAATTACTTGATGAGCTTAGCCTTACTAGTAATAATTTTGTAAATTATAATGATATTCAACAGAGCGTAAATAAGTTGACTTCATACTATAAAGAAAAAAATTACCATAATGTAGAAGTTGCTTTCTCTATTGAGGATTTTTTCCTAGAAGGACAAAGATTTAGTAATATTGTTTTTAATATTCAAGAGGGAAATAAAATAAAACTAAAGAATATTAATATTATTGGTAATCAGAATTATTCAGATAGAAAAATTCTAAAGCAATTAAAGCAAACATCTACACAAAAGTGGTATCGTCCATGGAAGGGAAAATTTGATTATGAAAAATATATTGAAGATAAATTCTTACTAGAAAGTTTTTATTATAATAATGGCTACAAAGATTTTCAAATTATTGAAGAAGTTATTGATTATGGAGAAAAAGATATTAAGATAGATTTAAAAATAGATGAAGGGCCTCAATATATAATTGGAGATATAAGTTGGATAAATAATTCTCTGAAATCTGATTCACTTCTAAATAATGTTGCTAACTTAAATTCAGGAAGTATATATAATCAGAAATTGATAAATTTTCAAGTAGTTGAATCTATTAAGTCTATATACATGAATGAAGGTTTTCTAAATTTTAACTTGAAAACAGTTGTAAAGCCATCTTTGGAATTTGAAAACCAACTAGATATAGATTTTATCTTGATGGAAGGGGATATTTTTACAATTAAAGATATTATGGTATCAGGAAATAAAAAAACAGATGAAAACGTTATTAGAAGAGAACTAGATATCTTTCCCGGAGATAAATTTAGCAGAAATAAATTAATACAAAGCGTTACTGATTTATGGATGCTCAATTTTTTTGATGATGTCCAGCCTCGTATTATACCTGTTTCAGATAATGAAATTAGTGTTGAGCTGCTTGTTTCTGAAAAAGGGACGGGACAAGCAAATTTCACTATGGGATACAATCAAGTGCATGGATTTCAAGGCGGAGGTGGATTTCAATTTCCCAATTTTCGTGGTAAAGGCCAAAATTTATCTATTCAGTATCAGAGAGGATTATCTAGTAATAGTATGAATCAAAGTTCATTAAGCTCTTATACTACGTCAACTAATCAGTTTGAATCTTACTCTATTAGCTTTTTTGATCCGTCCCTGTTTGATACGCCAAATAGTATTGGTATCTCATTATCGCATTCAGAAAGAGGTCAAAATCAAAATAGTTTTTGGCCGTTTGACACTGATAATTTTAGAGCAAGTTTAAGGTTTGGTCGGCGTAAATTAAAATGGCCTGATAGATATTTTAAAATTTCTTGGGCAGCCACCTTTTCAGAAGACAGGTCTTTTTCGTCGAATATTAGTGATTTGACTAGTTATTGGGGTGATTCGATCGATCCATATATAGAATATAATAACAGCCAATATTACTTCTCTACAATTGGAATATCTTTATCTCAAACGATTACTAGAGATAGTAGAAATAGACCTGAGTTTCCTACATTAGGTTCCAAAATTAAATTCCAGTCAACTTTATCAGGTGCTGTATTGGGTGGTGATCATGACTATTTTAAAAATACATTTGAAATTAATGTATTTAAATCTATTTTGGAAAAGTTGGTGCTTAGTCAGGAATTTAAAATTGGTTCATTAAATTCTATTAAAGTTTCAGAATCTCAAAGATCTGTAATTCCTATATCAGCAAGATATTTTATGGGCGGTTCGGGGATGTCTTATGGAGAAATGTTAAGAGGTTATAGAGAAAATTCCATTGGCCCTTATGATTTCAGGCCAAGAGGTGGAAATTTAATGTTAAAATATTCATTAGAACTGAGATGGTCATTTTCTAACGAGCCTACAGTATATGGTTTTATATTTGCAGATATGGGAAATGTTTGGTCTGATTATGATATAATTAAATTAACAGATTTAAAAAGGTCAGCTGGTATTGGTATTAGGTTGTTTATGCCAATGCTTGGTACTTTAGGTTATGATATAGGGTATGGTTTTGACGATACGATTTTTGGTCCTGGTCAACCTCACGGCTGGGAGCATCACTTTATTTTTGGTATGCCAATAAATTAACGGAGATAATAAAAGATGAAAGTAATAATAACAATAATAATAAGTTTAATAACAGTTTCAATTGCTGAAGTAAAAGTTGGTTGGATTGAGTTATCTACAGTTGTAACTCAATTAGATGATTTCAGACAAGCTCAGGCTGAGCTAGAGGACCAATCGAGAAAATGGCAAACAGAAATACAAGATATGGAAGTTAAGCTAGATAGTATGTTGCAAGCTTATCAAAAAAATCAAATATTGATGAACGATGAAAGAAGGCAGCAAACCGAAATGGAGATTACTCAGTATCAGCAATCAATACAGACATTTTACATGCAGAAAATGGGACCTGAAGGTGAGCTAGCTAGACTTAATGCTCAAAAAATGAACCCTATAATTCAAAAGGTTTATGCAGCAGTTGACAAGGTAGCTTTTCAAGAAAATTATGATTATGTTATGGACTCAGAACAAGCTGGATTAATTTATAAAAAAGAAGAGAATAATTTAAACGCACTTGTTTTAAAACAGCTTAAAGATGAGCCTACTCAGTAATTGAATTGTTTAAACTATCTCATATAGCTAAAAAAATTAATGGCAAATTAATTGGTCCTGATAAAAATATTTTAAGAGTGTCAGAGATTAATGATGGTGATTCCTGCACGCTATCATTTATAGATAATCCATTATATTTGAAATATTATTCTTCAACAAAATGTGGAGCTCTAATAGTATCTGAAGATTTTAAAGACTCTAGTAGAAAGGAAGTTTCTCTGATTAGGGTTAAAAAACCTAGATTAGGGTTACTTAAAGCAATAAAGTTTATCCATAATAATATGGCTAGTGATACAAGTTTTAAATATGAAACCTCTTTTATACATCATGATGCGAGCATTGGATCTAATCTAAATTTAGAGTCGTTTAATACAATTCAAAATGGTGTTAAGTTAGGAGATAATGTTAGGTTGGGTAATAATTGCATTATTTCGGAAAATAGTACAATTGGCAATAATGTTATTTTACATAATAATGTAGTAGTGGAAAAAAATTGTACCATTGGAGATAATACAATTATTCAATCTGGAACAGTAATTGGCTCTGATGGTTTTGGGACAGTTGTTGAAGATGGAAAACATTTAAATTTTCCACATATTGGAAATGTTATTATTGGATCGGATGTATGGATTGGTAGCAATGTTACTATTGACCGGGGTACGATTGGGAAAACCATAGTTGGAGATAATACTAAAATAGATAATTTAGTTCAAATTGCTCATAATGTAGAGATTGGGCAGAGCTGTATCATTGTTTCAGGTGCGGCTATAGCAGGAACATCTAAAATAGGTGATAATGTTTCTATTGGTGGACAAGTAGGTATTGTTGGACACATTACAATAGGTGATAATTGTATGATTGGGGCAAAGTCATTAGTGACAAAATCATTTTCAAAAGGACTTTTTCTTTCTGGCAATCCCGCCAAAATACATAAAGATAGAGTAAAAGAGGAAATTGCATTAAGAAAATTACCTAATTATATGAAAAAAATAATAAAGTTATAACCTTGAAGCAGCATACGATAAATAATCCAGTTGTTATAAATGGTGTTGGTTTGCATTCTGGAAATAAGGTCAGTATTGAGATAGGGCCCGCAGCAGTTGATAGTGGAATTACTTTTATTTATAATAAACAAAAAATTAAAGCTGATTATTTAAATGCTACATGCGCTGAAAGAAAAACTATTATCAGCAATTCTAATGAAAAAATAAATACAATTGAGCATTTGATGGCTGCTTTTTATGCAACTTCCATAACTAATGCGAACATTAAGATTGATTCTGACGAACCTCCAACCTTAGATGGTAGTTCTTTGCAATTTATAAAGTCTATTGAAAAGGTAGGTACAAAAGCTCAAAGTAAAGACTTGCATCCAATAGTTATTGATCGAAAGGTTGAATACGAGATTCCCTCGAAAGATATTTCTCTAATTGGCTTACCTTTTGATGGATTCAAATTAACATATATTATTGATTATCCAACTTGTGATACGATAGGTTCTGATATTTTTTCCATTGATTTTTCTGACTTTAATCTTCTAAAGGATAAATTTATTAATGAGATAGCACCAGCTAGAACTTTTTGTTTAGCTTCAGAGTTAGTTTATTTAAATAAAAAAGGTCTTGCAAAAGGAGCTAGTCTAGATAATGGTGTTGCATATATTGATAATAATTTAAGTGAGGATGTAAAAAAAGAAATTTGTAGTATTTATGATATAGATATGGGTGCATTCAAAAATAAAATTTTAAATAATTTTGAGCTAAATTTCCCCAACGAGGCAATTAGGCATAAAATTTTAGACTTGATTGGTGACCTATATTTACTTGGACGACCTATAAAAGGGCATATTATTGCAAAAGGGACAGGGCATGCATCAAATGTTGAATTTGTAAAGAAAATAGCAAAGGAGTTTAAGGTGGGGCATAACTTAAAGAAATATAAGTATGATATAAGTGATATATTGAAGATTTTACATCATAGGTATCCTTTTTTATTGATTGATGAGATAACTGAACTAGTTCCAGATAAAACCGTTAAGGCAGTGAAGAATGTTACTTTTAATGAGCCGTACTTTCAGGGTCACTTTCCAGGAAAGCCTATTATGCCAGGAGTTTTGATTATAGAAGCAATGGCTCAATCAGGTGGGTTTTTATTATTACATACTGTTGGGGATCCGACAAAAAAATTGGTAATCTTTTCAAGAATCAATTCTGCAAAGTTTAAAAAGATGATTTATCCTGGAGATCGAGTACATTTTGAAATAGATTTGGTGTCATATAAAATGAATACATGTAAATTAAGTGGTCGTGCAATTGTTAAAAATAAAGTTGTTGCTGAATCAGAATTTATGGCAACTGTAATGGATAAAGAGTTTTAGTATGTCAAATTTAATACATCCAACAGCTATTGTGGATAAAGATGCAAAAATTGGAGATAATGTAAAAATTGGTCCATTCTCAATAGTTGAAAAAAATACTTCTATCGGTGATAATACTGAAATTGGTTCTAGTGTTATAATTAAAGAGTTTTCATCGATTGGTAAAGATTGTAAAATATTTAAAGGTGCTGTAGTTGGTGAAATACCAATGGATTTAAAGTTTGAAGGAGAGAAATCTAGTTTACAAATAGGGGATAGAACTACCGTAAGAGAGTTTTGCACACTACATAGAGGGACCAAAGATAAAAAAATAACTAAAATTGGCTCAGACTGTTTGCTGATGTCATATTCACATGTTGCTCATGATGTTGTTGTAGGGGATAATGTGATTGTTTCGATATCTGTTAATATTGCAGGACATGCAGAAATTGATGATTTTGCAATAATAGGTGGATGCACTCCAGTCCATCAATTCTGCAAGGTTGGTAAGCATGCGTTTATTGGAGGAGGTCGTCTTATTTTACAGGATGTGCCTCCATACATTCTAGCTACTGGGGAACCTCTTAGATATGCGGGCATTAATAGTGTAGGTTTAAGACGAAGAAAATTCTCAGCTAAATCCAGAACTCAGATTAAAAAAGCCTATAGTTTAATTTATCAATCGGATATAAACACATCTCAAGCTGTAATGAAAATAAAAGAAGATTTTGATGATTCAGATGAGATAAATGTTATCCTGGAATTCATAGAAAGAAGTGATAGAGGCCTTATTTAATAAAATTAAATTTCTTATTTTGTTCAAAGTATTTGCTTTCAGCATTATTTTATCAAATGGGAATTTAGAAAATATTAGCCATAAAATTAATCCTTCCTACAGTCAAATATTTAAAAATATTGGATTTGACCTATGCTTAAATTCAAATCATAATGAAAATTTATACTTAGGATTTCAATGGATGGTGTCTCATAATATGTCAATTGATTTTAAAAGTTCAATAAAATATAAACTAAAAGAATTTTCAGATATTGATTCACACAATATTGTTGGTGGAAAAATAATTTTAAATCAAAAGAAAAATAATAAAGTAATTTTATCTTTTTCAGCAAATAAACTAAGATATACAGATAGTGGAAACTATACATGGCTACAAAATAGTTTAATTTTTTTAAGAACTCTAAATAAGTATAGTCTTCAACTTGCTATACAACATATTCAACTAGGTGGGGATAATAGCATAAGGCCTAATATTGTTGCCAGCTATAACATATTTGAAAATATATTTTTGTATTTGGGTTTATATCAATCATTCGATTCTAAAAAAAATACTAATTCTTTTCTATCAATAGGTGTGAATCTTTGAAGACTATTGGAATATTAGGTTCAACTGGATCAATTGGAACACAAGCGATAGAGGTTATAAATAGATTTAACAATTATCAAGTTGATTATCTATCATGTTTATCTAGCTCATCAGAGATTATACGTCAAGCTAAGGAACTTAGGCCAAAAAAAGTATGCATAGTGGATTCTAGTTATGAGTCTGAGGTATCAAATGCTTTGAAAGATGAAAATATAGAAGTTTTATCGGGGTATGATGGTTTAAATGAGCTTTCAAAACAAAAAGTAGATTTAATGCTGAACTCAATTGTTGGAGCAGATGGTATGCTACCATCTATATTGGCATTAGAGAATAATATTCCACTTGCTCTTGCCAATAAGGAGAGTGTGGTAATGGCAGGTTGGTTAATGAATGATATTCGAGATAAAAATAATGCTACTCTATTACCAGTTGATAGCGAGCACAGCGCTATATTTCAGTGTTTAATGGGTGAAAATTTCAAAAATATCAATAGAATTATTTTAACTGGATCGGGAGGTCCATTTAGAGAAAGAAAATTAGAAACATTTAATGATATTACTTTAAAAGAAGCTTTAAGGCACCCAAACTGGAGCATGGGAAAAAAGATTACTATTGACTCTGCCACTATGATGAATAAGGGATTAGAATTTATTGAAGCATATTGGCTATTTGGTATAGAAAAAAGTAGAATTGATATTGTTGTGCATCCTCAATCAATAATTCATTCTATGGTTGAGTTTTCCGATGGATCTATTAAAGCCCAAATGGGTGAGCCTGATATGAGAGTTCCAATTCAATTTTCTTTGTCATATCCAGAAAGATACGTTGATACTATTAAACCATTTAATTTTGTAGGTAATAATAGTTTAACTTTTGAAGATGTTGATATTGAGAAGTTCCCATGTATACAAATTGCAAAAGATGCACTATTTTCAGGAGGCTCTCATCAGGTAGTATTAAATATTGCAAACGATATAGTTGTGGCTAAATTTTTAAATGAAGAAATATCATTCATGGATATACCTAAATTAATAGAAAAATGCATTAATAATCATGATGCAATTCAAAGTCCAACATTAGATGAAATAAATAATTTATCTAGATGGGCAAAAGAATATATAAAAAAGGAGATTGTTGTATAATGTTTTTAACCTTAGTTTCTTTCGCATTTGTCATCAGTGTTTTAGTTTTTATTCATGAGCTTGGCCATTATTTAGCTGCGCGGTCAACTGGAATGAGGGTGGAAAAATTTTCAGTTGGATTTCCTCCTAGATTTTTATCATTCACTTCAATGCCAGGAGGCTGGGATTTTAAAATATTCTTTTATAAAGTCGTTGATAAAAAGTTTGTTTGGGCTCCTATTTTTGAAATGTTTATAAATAGCAAAAGTAAAAAGGGAAGTGGAACAGAATATTGTCTTGCGTTACTTCCTCTGGGTGGATATGTTAAGGTTTCTGGGATTTTAGATGAGAGTATGGATCCTAACTCGACAGGTGCAGATTATGAGTATCAATCAAAAAAAACTTGGCAAAAATTATGGTTTACATCTGCAGGTGTCATATTCAACTTTATTCTGTCATTTATAATTTTTATAATTTTAATGAATTATGCAGGTGTGCATAAAAATAAGATAGAAAATATAGTAGATAGATTTTATTCAGATTCTATTAATTCTATTGAAATCAATAATAAACAGTTAAAAGATGATGAGAACTTTTACTTAGGCGTTAAATATAGATCAAAAGAAAACGATCCTATTAATGGAAAGATTAAGACTAATAATACAAAAGGAATTTTGTCATTTAAAAATTTGATTGGAGATGAGGTAGATAAAGTTAAAGTAGAGTTGCCTTTCAAAGTGAAAAAAATTGATATTATCCAAGAAGGTATAGATGTTACGTTATTAGCTGATTCAGTTAGCTTAGAAATTCGTTCACTGAAAAGTCCATCGTTGCTTAGCCAAAGGACGAAGATGTATCAAGATCTTCATATTGCAAACATACATCATGATTCATTGAACCTTAGTAAAAGCCCTATATATAATAAGCTTTTACCTAATGATAGGATAATTAGTATTAATAAAACACCTATAAAATATTATAGAGATATGAAGCCATTAATAGAACAAAGGGGTAATGTACTTCCAATAAATATCACTGTTGCTAGATTCAGTGATACATTATCTTTTTCTAATATTCAGCCGATTGAATTTAAAGAGTATAATCAGTATGGAGAAAATATTAAATCTGGTAAGTTAGGTTTTAGTCCATCAATAGAACAAGTTTCATTTCTTGAATCGATATATTTATCTTCAATCCAGTTATTTGAGAGTATAGCTGGTACAGCAATAGGTATTTTTGAACTAATTACAAATCAAGTATCGGCAAAAGGCGCATCGGGACCAATTGGTATTGCGAAAATGTCTGGAGAAGAAGCGAGCGCAGGATTTTTGAACCTTTTACAATTAATGGCAATGCTAAGTATTAGTTTGGGAGTTATTAATATTTTGCCTTTTCCAGGATTAGATGGTGGTCACGCATTGATTGCTATTATTGAAAAAATAAAAGGAAGTAAGATTTCAGCTAAGACCTTAGTTAGGGTTCAACAGTTTGGAATGTGGGTTTTACTAAGCTTATTTGTTTTAATATTCTTGAAAGATTTAAAAATTATTTAATCATTTTTTAACAATATGATGAGGAGATTTAATCATGAAGAAGATTTTTTTAATTTTTGTAACTGTCGTTAGTATAAATACTTTATCTGCACAAAATAATTCTATAAATACATTACTTGAAACTGTTGGCGTATTATCGGCACAAGGAGTTTATGTTACATATACATCAATTGGAGCTTTAGTAGATGGATATGCATATAACGTATATGATGAAGACTTTACATCAGAACTCTTATCTGAATATATATATTTATCAACAGGAGTTAATGAACAATTAAATGAACTATTAAGAAAAGGGGACTTGCATAGTGATGATATTGGTTTTGTTATTGAATTAAACAATATCTATGAGTTGCTTATTTCTGAGGCAGATGCCTATAGAAAGTATATTATGACTAAAGATGAATCTTATCTACATATCTATGATGACAGTAGAGTAAGGGCTTGGAATAAGATAGCATTGCTTCTTGAAATTGAATAATTATAATGTTGTCTAGTAAGCGATTTATCTATCCATTGTTTTTTTATAAAGAGCTATAATTAATATTGCTAAAACCAATCCCCCTGCAATACCTTCAAATATCATTACACTCTTTCCTAAAAATCCTATAGGTAGCATTTCCCCAAACCCAACAGTCGAATATACTACAACACTAAAGTAAAATAAGTTACCAAGTACATTAAGTATTCCGTATTTTTGTATGTCAGTTGTTTCAAAAAATCCTATAACTCTATCTCCGTGGATTGGGTCACCATATTTTACTCCATCAATCCCATAAAGAATCATACAAACAAGTATTATACCAATAACTGTAAAGCATATATTTCTTAGTTTTTCACCATAACCAGTTGTTATCTCGATTATTTTAGACCCTATTCTAGATGCAGAAAATTTATTAAACTGTCTTCTTTTGGAAATCATTTCTCGAATGAAAAACTCACCAGTTTCGTCACCAAGTGTTTGAGATTGCATGCTTATTTTAATTGATCTATAAACATCTTCAGCTTCTCTATATTTCTTTTTAGCAGTATCTCTATCTCCGCTTCTATCGGCTTCCTCTGCCTGAATCTCATTAATAACTTTATAATCTTTTCCCCAACTAACATTTTTTAATTTTGCATTAGAAAGATTTGCTCCAAGTAGATTACAATTTTCTAGATTAGCATTGTTTAGATTTGCGTTTTCAAAATTAGCTTTAAAAAGATTTGAGCCGCTTAAATCAATTCCATACAAACTAGCATTAGTTAAATTTGCTTTTGATAAATTAGAATTTTGCATTTTAGCATCAACTAGATAAACTTTTTCAAGTTCAGCTTTAGGTAATTGAAAGTTTGATAAATTTTGTTTCTGTTTATTTAAAGATTCTATTTCAGAGCGAGTATTCTGATTGGGTATATAATCTGTGTTTGTATATTTTTCTATATTCATAATAGATATTTAGTTTTTATTAATTTAATACAATTTAAACATAATGAACATTAAGATTTAATCTTATATCCTTTTGAAAACAAATAAGACGCTATAACAGTAAATATTACCGCAAAAGATAAACTAATTATTAAGGCTAAATATGAAAAAGGTTCATCATTTGGAATCATAGATTCTCTTAAGCCCTGAATCATCCAGTATATAGGATTCAGTAAAGATATTGTTTGTAAGAACTCATTTTTTAGCATGCTTATGCTCCAAAACACTCCTCCAAGCATTGTTAGTGGCATAAAAACAAAATTAGTAAAAACTCCAATATGGTCCCATGACTTTGCATAAATTCCAACTAATAATCCTAATGCGCTAAATGCCCATGATACAATAGCAATATAGATGAAGGTCATGAAGTAGTTATCAATTGTGAATCCATCTGCAATTAAGTAGCTTAATAAAATTATTGAAGCAGCGTTTATTATTCCTCGTATAGCTCCTCCTATTATATAAGCTATGCTAATCTCAAGACCACTTAATGGAGTTATCAAAATATCATCTAGAAATTTTAAGAATTTTGCTTGCATTAAACTCGATGAAGTATTTTGGTAGGAGTGATTTATAACAGACATCATTATAAGTCCAGGAATGATAAAAAGCATATATCCTCCAGCATCAGCTAGCTCTTGATTGTTTCTAATTCTATCACCAAGCGCGTGTCCAAATACTATAATATACAGCCCTGATGAAATGACGCCAGGTATAATGGTTTGACGATATAAACTTAAAAATCGAGTTATTTCCCGCTTTAAAAGAACGAAGAAGGCCGTAGATAGTTGGAAGTAGTTATTCATTTTTATTAGTTAGATTTATGAATATTTCTTCTAAAGTACTTTGCTCACTTCTTATTTTATTTATGGGTATTGATTTTTGTTTCATGAATTCAATTATATCAATTATATCAGAGTCTGGATTGTTAGTCTCAATAACTAATTTATTTTTGTTAATTGAATATTTCCATTTAAAATCCTCAATATCTGTATTGTCATCTAAATTCGTTTCAATTGTTATATGATTTTTGCCCATGCTTGATATAAGATCTTCAGTTTTTCCATTTGCTATAATATTTCCTTCATTTATAATAGCAATCTGATCACATAGTTTTTCTGCTTCCTCAATGTAATGAGTTGTTAATAGTATAGTTTTTCCATTTTTATTTTGTTCTTTTAAAAAATCCCACAACTGATATCTTAGTTCGATATCTACTCCTGCTGTTGGTTCATCTAAAATTATGAGTGGGGGATCGTGTATAAATGCTTTGGCTATTTGAACTCTTCTTTTCATACCTCCAGATAGTTCCCTAGCCTTACTCTTCCTTTTATCCGTTAGATTAAAATATTCTAGCATTTCAAGTGCTCTTGCTTTTGCTTCTTTTATATCTTTATTAAAATATCCTGCTTGAAGAGTTAAGAGTTCTTCAATTGTAAAAAAAACATCAAAATTTAATTCCTGAGGAGATAGCCCTATCATGGTGCGAGCTTCTCTAAAATTATCAACTGTATCATATCCAAAAATTTTTGCACTTCCAGATGTTTTATTTACTAATCCTGTTAAAATACCAATCGTTGTTGTTTTTCCTGCGCCATTTGGACCAAGTAATCCAAAAAAAGAACCTTTTGGAATACAAAGGTTGATCTTATTTAGAGCTTTAAATTTATTATCATAAATTTTAAGGAGATTATTTATTTCAACTGCATTCATTTAACTAAAGTTACAATAGATTCTATATGAGGTGTATGCGGAAACATATCAACGGGTATGATATTCTTTATTTTATAGCCAGATTCTAAAAAAACAACCAAATCTCTTGCCTG
>CETU01169713.1_pt1 | contig 19325 bp, 13 predicted proteins | sample 356531 | NCBI WGS metagenome assembly CETU01 (sample SAMEA2623488, study PRJEB7988) | marine metagenome | isolation source: saline water (ENVO:00002010), including
AAAAACTGTTTTGGTTATTTGTAGCAGATTGTTTACTTCTTGGATGGATTGGTTGTCAACCAGTAGAAGATCCATATGTATTAATTGGTCAACTCGCGTCGGTATACTTTTTCGCATATTTCTTAATTTTTATTCCATTTTTAGGAAAATTCGAAAAAGCATTACTACATTATGTACCACGTGATTAAATTTTTATTTTTCAGTCTTTGTAAGGAGTAAATTATTCCTTACAAAGAATTATATACTCTATTAAAAAAACATATTGGTTATATGCCTACAACAAATCAATTAATTTTAGGTGCACAACAACGTCTTCCAAAAAAACGTATGCGCGATAAAAAAACACCAGCTCTTCAAGGAAGTCCACAAAAGCGTGGTGTATGTTTACGTGTGTATACCAAAACACCTAAAAAACCAAATTCAGCAATTCGTAAAATTGCAAAAATTCGCTTAAGTAATAATAGAGAAATTATTGCTTATATTCCTGGAGAAGGACATAATTTACAAGAACATTCTGTAGTACTTGTTCGTGGGGGTCGTGTCAAAGATATGCCAGGGGTAAAATATAAAGTTATACGTGGTGTATTAGATACTCAGGGTTTAAAAAACCGCCACCAAGGCCGATCAAAATACGGTACAAAAAAACCAACACGTACATAAAACATCAATATAATAAAACATTACATAGTGTTGATATTTTAACAGCACCAATTTACTATACTCTATCAAAGGTAGAAAAATCTTCAGATTCTATTTCAGAGATTCCAATATTAGCAAAGCTTACTTCTTTTCTTACAAAAAAAGGACATAAAACTAGAGCTGCTGGAATAACTTTTAAAGTACTTCATATTCTAGAAAATTTACAATCTCAAGATACTTTACGTGTTCATCCTATTGAAATCATTAAAACTGCTATTCAAAATGCGAAACCAGTATTTGAACTTCGTAAAGCACGAATTGGAGGAAATACACAATTTGTTCCAGCGAGTTTATCTTTAAATAAACAAGAAAATAGAGCGATAAGAACTATTATTTCTAACGCGAATGTAAAACATAAAAAAGGAATAAAAGCAAAAAATCCTATGATGTATACATTTGCATATTCACTTGCCGTAGAATTCTTTGATGCATATAAAAATCAAGGAAAAGCTTGTCAAGAAAAAAATCTACTTCATAAGCAAGCAGAGAATAACCGTCAATATATACATAAACGATGGTGGAAATAAATAAAATATCCACCCCATTACAAACTGGGGTGGTATAGAATAATATGGAGTATAGCCAAGTGGAAAGGCATCGGTTTTTGATACCGACATGCAAAGGTTCGAACCCTTTTACTCCAGTACAAAAAAATCAAAAGCTTAGCAAATTTTAACTAATAGTCTGCATAAAAAGTGACAAAATGCTTTAGAATACGTATTAATCGGAATTGGATATTCAACACTAACTGTTGGTGAAGATGAATCAACACAAGCTATAACAGGGATTTTTAGACGCTTTGCTTCTTCAATAATACTTTTATGTGCTGTAGTTGCTTGAAGTAAAAGAATCGCATCAGGTTTAAACACCATATTTTGAATACCGTCAAAACGTTTTTTTGCTTTTGTATATTTAGGAAAAGCCACAATATCTTTAGTTATTATTGGTGAAATAAAACTATTAAACTTTTTGTAGGCATGTACTGAGTATTTTAACTGTTGCCAATTTGTTAATAAACCGCCAATCCAATGTTCATTCACATAATGTATACCTAGTATTGTAGAAGTTTTTTTTACTACTTTACTAAAAGCCGGATGCGTATTTACAATTAATATTTCACCTTTTTTCTCACGTACACTTTTTAAAAATACTAAAGCTTTTTGAGTTCCAATTAGAGTTTCCTCAACATTAAAAAAAGGTACTTTGTCTCGATAGCCTAACATGTAAGGGTACATCCAAGGACTCATTTCAACTGCACCTACGTGTGTTTTATTTGTATGTAATAAACTTGGTAAAGTTTTACTTTCCATATATATATTTTTTTTATAAAAATAAGTGAAGATAAAGAAAAGAAGAAGCCGTTTCGGTAGCTCAGTTGGTTAGAGCAAAGGACTGAAAATCCTTGTGTCAGTGGTTCAAATCCACTTCGAAACATTATATCTTTCTTTATAGAAAGATAAAAGCAAAAGAAATATATATATGTATTTATTACTTGTGTGTTTGCCTTTGCTTAGCTTTTTGCTTTGCTGTGGCTTCGGTCGTTTTTTTGGATACCGTGGCTCGCCAATTTTAGCTACAGTTTGTGTAGCACTATCAGCATTTCTTTCTATTCTTGCTTTCTATGAAGTAGGAATTTGTGGCAGTCCTTGCTATCTAGATTTTGCTCCATGGTTTCATTCTGAACTCTTTGATGCCTCGTGGGGATTTCTTTTTGATAGTTTAACTGTTGTTATGCTTGTAGTGGTAACAGTTGTGAGTACACTCGTACATATGTATTCAATTGCATATATGGGTCAAGATCCACATTTACCACGTTTTATGTCGTATTTGTCTATTTTTACCTTTTTTATGTTAATGCTTGTTACTGCAAATAATTTTATCCAAATGTTTTTTGGTTGGGAAGGTGTAGGTTTAGCATCATATCTTCTAATTAACTTTTGGTATACTCGTGTTCAAGCTAATAAATCTGCTATCAAAGCGATGTTAGTAAACAGGGTAGGTGACTTTGGATTAGCTTTAGGTATTATGGGCATCTTTTTTATGTGTAAAAGTGTACATTTCCAAACTGTTTTTGCTTGTGCTGGTCAACTTGCACAAGAATCGTTTTTCTTTTTCCATATGGATACTCACGCACTTACAACTATTTGTCTTTTATTATTTGTCGGTGCTGTAGGAAAATCAGCTCAGCTTGGATTACATACTTGGCTCCCTGATGCAATGGAAGGACCAACACCTGTGTCAGCACTTATTCATGCAGCTACAATGGTAACTGCAGGTGTATTTATGATTGCACGTTGTTCTCCACTTTTTGAGTATGCTCCTCATGCTTTACTTGTAGTCACAGTTGTCGGTGCTATGACATCTTTTTTTGCAGCAACTACAGGTGTTGTACAAAACGATTTAAAGCGTGTAATTGCTTATTCAACATGTAGTCAGCTTGGATACATGGTATTTGCTTGTGGTTTATCGCAATATGCTATTGGTGTGTTTCATTTAATGAACCATGCTTTTTTTAAAGCATTACTGTTTTTAAGTGCAGGTTCAGTTATCCATGCTTTAGCTGATGAACAAGATATGAGAAAAATGGGTGGTGTTGTAAAACTTCTTCCGTTTACTTATGCTATGATGTTTATTGGTTCGTTAGCACTTATTGGCTTTCCTTTCTTAACGGGTTTTTACTCAAAAGATGTTATTTTAGAAGTAGCGTACGCAAAGTACACAATTGGTGGAAATTTTGCATATTGGTTAGGTGTTCTATCAGCCTTATTTACTTCATATTATTCTTTCCGTCTTTTATTTTTAACCTTTCTAGGTCCAGTCAATTCATTTAAAGCTAGTTTAAAAGATGTGCATGAGGCACCTCAATTAATGGCTTGGCCTTTAATTATACTTGCATTTGGAAGTATTTTTGTTGGGTACATGGCAAAAGATATGATGATTGGTTTAGGTACACCTTTCTGGAACAATGCTCTTTTTATTCTTCCTATAAATACAATTGTTTTAGAATCCGAGTATATTCCACAGTCTATAAAATTTATTCCTATTGTATTTAGTGTACTTGGTGCACTTTTTGCTTTAAATATTAATATTGTAGGAAGTAGTTTTGCTTACATGATGAAAACAAGTTTTATTGGACGAAAACTTTATATTTTCCTCAATAAACGTTGGCTTTTTGATAAAGTATACAATGATTATATTGCAACCAAAGCATTAAGTCTTGGGTATCATACAACATTTAAAACTTTAGATAAAGGTTTTATTGAGATTATTGGACCAGCAGGTATTATGCAAATTTGTACACAAACTATGCGTCAAGTAAGTCAACTACAAAGTGGGTATATCTATCATTATGCTTTCCTTATGTTATGTGGGGTTGGTGTATGTATAATTCTTGTAAGTTTTTGGGATATTGTTTCTCCATGGGTGGATCCTCGTATTTATGGACTTTTCGTGCTCAGTTTTATTTTTTTTAACCATGCACGTAAAACAGCTTAGTCAACACATATATTCATTACTACTATAGGGATGTATGTGTTAAAAAAAAACATAAAGTATGCCTTTTCTGTCATTTTTATTACTTTTTCCACTTGTAGGAGCTTTAATTATTGCTTGTATACCAAGCTGGAAAGTTCGTGCCATCAAAATAATTGCTTTGTGTATAAGTCTTATTAATTTTGTTGTAGCGAGTGGACTATGGATTGTATTTGATAATTCTACAGCTAAATTTCAGTTTGTGGAACATATTGGATGGTTACCATTTTTTAATATGAATGCATATATAGGGATAGATGGTATTTCACTTTTCTTTATTGTGTTAACCACATTTCTCGTTCCAGTTTGTTTGCTTGTAGGGTGGGTGAATATTTCAAAACATGTTAAAGAATATTGTCTTGCATTTCTTATTTTAGAAACTTGTATGCTTGCTGTTTTCTGTATGTTAGATTTACTCCTTTTCTACGTATTTTTTGAGAGTGTTCTTTTACCAATGTTTTTGATTATTGGTGTTTGGGGTTCACGTGCTCGAAAAATTCGTGCAGCCTATCAGTTTTTTCTCTATACACTTGTAGGTTCTGTACTTATGCTTTTAGCTATTCTTTTAATTTATTTTCAAGTTGGGACAACTGATTTACAGGTATTACTTGTCTCGGAATTTAGTGAGCGTCGTCAACTCCTGTTATGGCTTGCTTTCTTTGCTTCGTTTGCTGTAAAAGTACCTATGGTACCATTACATATTTGGCTTCCTGAAGCGCATGTTGAAGCTCCAACTGCAGGTTCGGTAATCCTTGCTGGAATTCTTTTAAAACTTGGAACATATGGTTTTCTCCGTTTTTCAATTCCATTATTTCCTGAAGCTTCTCTCTATTTTACACCATTAATCTACACAATGAGCATTATTGGTATTGTATATGCTTCATTAACCACTTTACGTCAAATTGATTTAAAAAAAATTATTGCGTATTCGTCTGTAGCTCATATGGGATTTGTAACCATTGGATTATTTAGTTTAAATGTTCAAGGTGTGGAGGGTGCAATACTTCTCATGTTAAGTCATGGATTTGTTGCTTCTGCTTTATTTTTATGTGTTGGTACTTTATATGATCGAACACATACACGTTTAATTCAATACTATGGTGGTTTAGTACATATTATGCCTTTATTCTCGTTCTTTTTTCTTGTTTTCACTATGGGAAACTTAAGTTTACCTGGGACAAGTAGTTTTGTTGGTGAATTCCTTATTTTGGTTGGTACCTTCCAAACAAATACATGGATTGCAACACTCGCAGCAACTGGAATGATTCTTGGAGGTGCTTACTCTATTTGGCTATACAACCGTGTGGTTTTTGGAAACCTTAAACCATTATACATATCAATGGGTTCTGATGTAAATCGAAGAGAATTCTGGATTTTTGTACCCTTTGTACTGGCTATTTTATGGATGGGTTTTTATCCACAAGTATTTTTAGACCCTATGCACATTTCCGTTTCAAATGTTATCCAACATGGTGCATACATTTCATAATGTTTATTTTCTTGTGTATAGGTATTTCTTATACACAAGAATAAATAGATTTAAAACTTAAAAAAAAATAAATTTATGATGGGTTTACATTATATTCATTTGTTTGAAAATGATTTTTATGCCCTTTTTCCTGAATTGTTTTTAACATGTACAACAATGCTTTTACTTATGTTTGGTGTCGTGTGGAGTACATCAAAAGCTGAAGGATATCCAATTCTTACACACACTATTGCTTGGTTAAGTGTTTGGAGTCTTGTTTGTACTTTCGGTTTAACCATTCATTCACCTTTTTCTGTAATGGTGAGCTTTTATAATACATTTGTAATTGATGAACTCACATTTTTGTTAAAAGCTATGGTTCTTTGTAGCGCTACAGCAGCAATGCTTATGTCGATGGAATATTTAAAGACTTCCATGTTAAATATTTTTGAATATAGTATTCTTGTACTATTATCAACAATTAGTATGTTACTTTTAATATCATCATACGACTTTATTTCAATGTATTTAGCTATTGAAATGCAAAGTTTATGTTTTTATGTTCTAGCTGCATCAAAGCGTCATTCAGAGTTTTCTACAGAGGCGGGATTAAAATACTTTCTTCTTGGTGCTTTTTCATCTGGTGTACTTCTATTTGGATGCTCATTAGTATATGGATATACAGGATTAACAAATTTTGAAGATATCGCCAAATGTCTTGCTGGATCTGCCTTATTTCAGACACACCATTCTTTTTTACATCTTGGAATGGGTCTTATAATGATAGGGTTTTTATTTAAGTTAACAGCAGCACCGTTCCATTTTTGGGCACCTGATGTATATGAAGGTTCTCCAACTTCTGTAACAGCTTTTTTCGCAATAACACCAAAAATTGCTTTATTAGGAGTATTTTTACGTCTTCTTTTAGGTAGTTTTTATGACCTATTATTTGCTTGGCAGTATGTTCTTTTTTTCTGTAGTATTTGTTCACTTTTTATTGGTGCTTTCGGAGCTATGGCACAAAAAAAAATAAAACGTTTACTTGTATATAGTTCAATTGGACATGTTGGATATCTACTTATTGGGATTTGTTGTGGAACTGTAGAAGGATTACAAGCAGTGCTTTTATACTTAATCTTATACATTTTTATGACAGTAAATGTTTTTACAATTGTACTTTCTTGTATTGACCATAGTAAAACCTTTCGCCTCAAGTATATTCAAGATTTAGGACTTTTAGGTCAAACTCACCCAGTACTAGCTTTAACATTTAGTTGTACATTATTTTCTATGGCTGGAATTCCACCACTTGCCGGATTTTGTAGTAAGTTTTACTTATTTTTTGCAGCAATGGGTTCGTCATTATATGGTTTAGCTCTTTTTGGTGTTCTAAGTAGTGTGGTAAGTTGTTTTTATTATATTCGATTAATTAAAATCATGTATTTTGAGCAACCCTCACAATTAGTTACATATGGAGCAATTGATCATGAAAAAGCTATTCTTTTAGGAATTACAACAACTGTAATTGTTTTTTTCTTTTTATGCCCACATAGTCTTTTCTTATGGACATATAAAGTTGCATATATGTTTCTAGGATAGACTCTTGTGTATGTTAAAATAGAGTGTTATATGCATGGCATAATGCCATGCATATTATATTCGTAGGATACCTTAATTACCACCCCACCAGTAAATAGCAACAAAAAGAAACAACCATACAACATCTACAAAATGCCAGTACCAAGCAGCAGCTTCAAACCCGAAGTGATGCTGTTTTGTAAAATGCATCTTGAATACACGTACTAAACATACAAGTAAAAAAACTGTACCTACAAATACGTGAAACCCATGGAATCCTGTAGCTAAATAAAAAGTTGAACCATAAATTCCATCGGTAATTGTAAAAGGTGCTTCAATATATTCCATTACTTGTAGACCTGTAAAAACCATTGCTAACACAATTGTAACTGCTAAACTCCAAATTGCTTGACTACGCTCTCCAGCTAAAATAGCATGGTGAGCCCATGTAACAGAAGCTCCAGAAGTTAATAAAATAACTGTATTAAGAAACGGAATATCCCAAGGATTTAACACTTCAATTCCTTTTGGTGGCCACATAGCTCCAATTTCAATTGTAGGTGCTAAACTAGAATGAAAAAATGCCCAAAAGAAGGCGAAAAAAAACATAATTTCTGATACAATAAAAAGAATCATACCATAACGTAATCCATGTTGAACGGTCTGTGTATGATGTCCTTGAAACGTAGCTTCACGGATAACATCACGCCACCAAACATACATAGAATATATAATCATACTAAAACCACACGAAGCAAGGAGTTCACCTCCTAAATATCCGTGCATATACATAACCATTCCAACAGTAGTACTTAAAGCACCGAGAGAGGCAAAAATAGGCCACGGGCTAGGATCTACAAGATGAAAAGGGTGCTTTTGAACATGTTGACTCATACGTTTTTTCTTTTTTATATTGTCTTATTTTAGTAGTAAGACGTTTATCATGTATCGATACATGATACTACATTAAATTTCTTCCATTTTATTGGATACCCATGAGATATATTCATCTAAAGACACACCTTCAACTACAATTGGCATAAACCCATGGTTTGCTCCGCAAATCTCACTACACTGACCGTAAAAAACACCTTCACGTTGAAGGAAAAAAGATGTTTGATTTAAACGACCTGGTACAGCATCACATTTTACACCTAAAGATGGAACAGCCCAGCTATGTAACACGTCAGCAGCGGTCACAATAACACGAACATGTGTATGAACAGGGAGAACAACACGATTATCTACTTCAAGTAAACGAAGTTGTCCTAAGGTTAAATCATCCTCTGGAATCATATAACTATCAAATACAATAGAAGCATCATCTGCTGTACTATAGTCTGATAACTCATATGTCCAATACCACTGATGACCAATTGCTTTTAATGTAATGGATGGATTTACAATTTCATCCATAGAATAAAGTAAAGCAAAAGATGGTACAGCAATAACCATTAAAATTAAACTTGGTGTCACTGTCCAAGCCACTTCAATAACAGTTCCATGAATAATCTTTGAAGGAACAGGATTCTTTGTCCAATGAAAATGCCATAAAGTACGACATAACATCCAAATTACAAAAGTCAGAACAACCACCATAAAAAAACAAATATCATGGTGTAGGTCTTGAATACCTTGAGCAATTGGTGTTGCAGGATCTTGAAATCCAATTTGCCAAGGCAAAGGAGCATCTAAAAAGACAATTTGTGGAAATAAAAATGTACCCACAAAAAGAACTACTGGCATAAAACTCATTGAGAAAAATGAGTTTACTGTCATAGAAAAACTACGCATAAAGAATTTGTTTTTTTTCAATCGTTTATCTGTGTTGTGTGATAAACGTGAGGTAAATAGAAGTGTGTTTGTTGTGTGGTGTTCTCCCCAGGTTGGATTTGAACCAACGACCTAATGGTTAACAGCCATGCGCTCTCACCACTGAGCTACTGAGGACTAGAGTATTTTGGTTTGGTTGTATAAATGATTTGTGATGCTTTCACCACAAACCATTTTCTGTTTGACTAGGGTTTTGTTTTCTTAGAGTGCTTTAACTTTTCGTACTGTTTTAGAGAAATCTCGAGTATTTTGTTCGAAAACATCTTGACGTTTCACAAATACACCTTTATGCATTGTCAATACAATCGAGCCAATCATTGCAATAAGAAGAATAATACTAGCTAAAATAAAAAATACCATGTAATATGTATACACTACATGTCCAATTGTATGAATTGTTGTTGTCTGTTCCATTGTATATGGCCAAACAACATATTCAAGATCATGCACAGGTAGGGCCTGTTCTTGTACAAATGTATTGTAGTTTGCTATCGTCTCTTGTATTTGGAGAAAATGCTTTTGCCATTGAGAAAAAATGGTCAAACTATTCCATGGTTGTGAAAAGAGTGAAAATAAAAGTGTTGCACTACTTACTACACCAAATACGCTATACATAGTTATAGATTCCATGAAAGAAAGGATAGATTGTGTTTCATATGTCATAACTGGAACAAGATCTTGTTCTAGTAAAAGGAAAATTTCACCAAAAAATAATAGACCAAATACTCCACCTACTGGTAGATATCTTAGAATACTATCATTTATTTCTGCTAATTTAACATTTAACATCATGACAACAAATAAGAAAAGGACTGCAATAGCACCAACATAAACAACTAGGAAGACCATTGCAAAAAAGTCAAGGTTAATAAGTAAAAGAAGTCCTGATACGTTACAAAAAACTAAGATCAGAAATAAAACTGAGTACACAGGATTTTTTGCTCTAATAACCATAATACCTGCAAGGAGTGCAAAACTTGCAAACATATAAAATAAAACTAAATTCATAAAAAATGTGTGTTATTTAATACTAGATACTTTGTTTTTGTATAGACTACAAGAACAAAAACAACAAAAAGAACAAGTATATGTTTTTTTATTCACCATTAGAACAATTTACGATTATTTCGTTGATTCCAATGCATATTGGTAATTTTTATTTTTCATTTACAAATTCTTCATTATTTATGTGTTTGTCAACAGGCCTTTTTATGTGTCTTTGTGTTCTTGTAACAGCTCGTGGAGGATCATTAGTTCCAACACCATGGCAATCCCTTATTGAAATGATTTATGAATTTGTTGTAAGTTTAGTTTCGGAACAAGTTGGAGAAAAAGGGAAACAATATTTTCCTATCTTGTTTACTCTCTTTACTTTTTTGTTATGTAGTAATCTAATTGGAATGATTCCATATAGTTTCACAACTACAAGTCATTTTGTTGTGACTTTTGGATTATCTGTTTCAGTTTTTATTGCTGTGACAATTATCGGATTTCAAATTCATGGCTTACATTTTTTCAGTTTTCTTCTTCCTCCGGGAGCACCTTTAATTCTTTCACCTTTTTTAGTAGTGATTGAACTTGTTTCATATATATTCCGTGCAATTAGTTTAGGTGTTCGACTTTTTGCGAACATGATGGCCGGGCACACTCTTGTTAAAATTTTAAGTGGTTTTGCTTGGAGTATGTTATCATTAAGTGGTGTATTAAAACTTGCAGCAAGTATTCCATTTGCTGTTGTTTTTGCTCTTATGTTTTTAGAAGTTGGAGTTGCTTGTTTACAAGCATATGTGTTTACCATTTTAACATGTATTTACTTAAATGATGCTATTCATCTTCACTAAATATATATTTTTTATGTTTGGAGCTTGTTTTCTTTTTGAAGAGCAAGCTTCATCCTACTGAAAGGGAGTCGAGCGGAAATAGCTCAATGGTAGAGTATAGCCTTGCCAAGGCTAGGGTTGAGGGTTCGACTCCCTTTTTCCGCTGGGAACTATACTTTTTATGGGCCTAAGTAGACTTGAACTACTGACCTTACGCTTATCAGGCGTACACTCTAACCAACTGAGCTATAGGCCCGATTGCATGCTCGGAAAGATTCGAACTCTCAACTTCCGAATCCGTAGTTCGGCACTCTATCCATTGAGCTACGAGCACATACATTTTCTTCAGGAGAAAAGGGATTCGAACCCTTAACCTTTGGTTTTGGAGACCACTGTTCTACCATTGGAACTACTCTCCTTTTTTAGTACTGTCCCTTTCGTCTAGTGGTTAGGACATCGCTTTTTCATGGCGAAGACACGGGTTCAATTCCCGTAGGGGATGCCATACACCATGGCAAAAAAAGAATGTGGTATGCTTGTATTTTTATTAAGTAGTATTGCAAAAATTCTTGGTATTGTTGTTCCTTTACTTGTTGCTGTAGCATATTTAACACTTGCTGAACGAAAAGTAATGGCTTCAATGCAACGCCGTAAAGGACCAAATGTTGTTGGTTTTTTTGGTATTTTACAACCATTAGCTGATGGTTTAAAACTGCTTATTAAAGAGCCAGTTTTACCAAGTAGCGCAAATACAGTTGTTTTTTTAGCAGCTCCTGTTTTAACATTTTTACTTGCATTAATTGCTTGGGCTGTTATTCCATTTGGAGAAGGGCTTATATTGTGTGATTTAGATGTTGGTATGTTATATATTTTTGCTATTTCTTCATTAGGTGTATATGGGGTTATTATGGCAGGATGGGCAAGTAACTCGAAATATGCTTTTTTAGGAGCTTTACGTTCTACAGCCCAAATGGTTTCCTATGAAGTATCGCTTGGTTTAATTATTATTACTGTTTTATTATGTGTAGGATCATTAAATTTATCTGCAATTGTAATGGCTCAAGAAGATGTTTGGTTTGGAGTACCACTTTTTCCTTTACTTTTAATGTTTTTTATTTCATGTTTAGCAGAAACAAATCGTGCACCTTTTGATTTACCTGAAGCAGAAGCCGAACTGGTTGCTGGGTATAACGTTGAATATTCATCTATGGGGTTTGCATTATTTTTTCTTGGTGAATATGCAAATATGATTATGATGAGCGTACTTTGTGTCATTCTTTTTTTAGGTGGCTGGTTACCTCCATTTTCTTTTACATTTTTATATTGGATTCCAGGCTCAATGTGGTTAGGACTTAAAACTATTATTTTTTTATTCCTTTATATCTGGGTACGTGCTGCATTTCCACGCTATCGTTATGACCAACTTATGCGTTTAGGATGGAAAGTTTTACTTCCATTATCTCTTGCTTGGGTACTTTTTGTTGCAGGTATTCTTGTAGCTTTTGATCTTTTACCCTCGACTTTTTCTCAGTAGTTTATTTTTTAGGAGTATATATATGTGTATCATGTATATACTCCAAACCTTTTTACTATTTGAGGCTAAAGCTTTAAATTTATTTTATAACTCTTTATATCTTTTATTTCTAAAAGGGTATATGTATGGTATTTGTAGGGTTGTTAAAGGAAGACTGATCTACAGTCTTCCCTCAACAACAAAATGTATACATTAGTATAAGCATGCTTACGTTTTTACAAACAATACACAGCTTATCTATCAACGTACTCAACTTGTACGAGATACAAAAAAGAATATGTCTTGAAAAAAGTTTCGTACTTCATATGCTTTCAGTACTTATCCTATCACAACGTAGCCTAGTAACTATGCCTATGGCTAGACAATTACTATACCAGAGGTTGTACACATCCGGTCCTCTCGTACAAGGATGTGGTTTTCTCAATTCTTACGCGCACCCCAGGTAGAATCCAAACTGTCTCACGACGTTCTAAACTCAACTCAGGTACCATGTTACTCGGCGAACAGCCGAACCCTTGGGACCTTCTTCAGCCCCAGGATATGATCAGTCAACATCGAGGTGCCAAACAATTCCGTCGATATGGACTCTAGGGAATTATCAGCCTGTTATCCCTGGCGTATCTTTGATTCGTTAAGCACAAGCCTTTCCACTCAGTACTTGTGGATCATTATGACCGACTTTCGTCTCTGCTCGATCTGTGAATCTTGCAGTCAGGCAAACTTATACCATTATGCTCTTCAGTAGGTTTCCGATCTACATTGAGTTTACCTTCGCACGCCTCCGTTACTCTTTAGGAGGCGACCGCCCCAGTCAAACTGCCTCACATACATTGTCTATCCTTAAGATGTTAGACAAAAAACATAGTAAGGGTGGTATTTCAAGGTTGTATGTACTCCCACCTATCCTACACATACATATGGTTTTGTCAATGTAAATGTACAGTAAAGATGCACAGGGTCTTCTCGTCTTGGGGCACGTACTCCGCATCTGCACGGAGAATTCAATTTCACTGAGTCCACACTGGAGACAGTGGGGCAATCGTTACGTCTTTCATGCAGGCCAGGAATTAGCTGGCAATGAATTTCGCTACTTTATGATTGTTATAGTTACAACCGCCGTTTACTAGGCTTTCCATTTGTATCTTTCAACACTCCTTTTAAACTTCTAGCACCGGGCAGACGTCAGACCCTATACTTCATGTTACCATTTTGCAGAGTCCTAATTTTTTAGTAAAAAGTCGTCACCCCCATTTTTGTGTCACCATACTTGGTTTCCCTTCTTCCTAAGGTACGGGAATATTTTGCCGAGTTCCTTCAATGTGGTTCTCTCATCACCTGAGTCTATTCGACTCGTTCACCTGTGTCGGTTTAGGGTACGGTCAATACATTTATACATTTTCCTGGATACTTACTTACTATACACCATATCCAATTGTAGCTTTTAGAAGCAAGTACCGTCCTATATAAATCCTGTCCATTAAGCACACGGATGCGTGTATCTCTTAGGGACCGAACATAACTCTGCGCTGTAGACCAGAACGCAGAAACCCTTGAACATACGGTGATCATGATTCTACATGATTTTCGTTACTCATGTCAGCATAGTCACTTTTGATACCTCCAAAAATACTCACGTATCTTCTTCATTGGCGTACAAAACGCTTCGCTACCTTTAAATAAAGATCTTTAAACCAGCGCGTCGGTGTTTCTGTTCAGCCCCGATACATTTTCAGTGCAAAACAACTCGACTAGTGAGCTATTACGCTTTCATGATAGAATGGCTGCTTCCAAGCCAACCTCCTAGCTGTCAACGTTGTTTCACTCCTTTTCCCACTCACAGAAAGCTTAGGGACCTTAGCGTCTGGGCTGGGCTGTTTCCCTTTCGACATATAACCTTAGCACTATATGTCTGACTGCACACTTCGTGTTACATGTTAGATGGTATTCGGAGTTTCCTTGAGAGCAGTAAGGTTTTGGACCCCCATAGCTCAATAAGTGCTCTACCCCCATTAACAGTTTTGTCTATGTACGCTTTACCTCAATAAATTTCGCGAAGAACCAGCTATCTCTAAGTTTGATTGGCCTTTCACCCCTTATCTCAAATCATCCGCGTCTATTGCTACAGACGTCGGTTCGGTCCTCCAAAAGACATTACGCTTTCTTCAACCTGTCCAAGATAAGATCACTTAGTTTCGGGTCAAATGAAGCAAATCTCACGCCTTTGTCGACTTGCTTTTGCTACGCGTCCACATCACTGCTTACGCACACTTGCTTCATTTAGTCGCTGACCCATTATGCAAAAGGTACACTGTCACTCTGTTTTAATAGACTAAAACATAAGCTCCAATTGCTTGTCAGTATTCTGTTTCAGATCTTTTCACTCCCTACGGTCTAGGGTTCTTTTCACCTTTCCCTCACGGTACTTGTACACTATCGATCTATATATCATATTCAGGCTTAGAAGGTGGTTCTCCTATCTTCAAACAGTTTAACATGTTCTACTTTTTTATTCTATACATTTTCATCATACAGGACTTTTACCTTCTTTGGTCATGCTTCCCAGACATGTTTTGCACAAATATATAGAAATTGCCTGCTCCGCTTTCTCTCGCCGATACTCACGGAATCTCGGTTGATTTCTTTTCCTAAAGGTACTAAGATGTTTCAGTTCCCTTTGTGTGAATCTTTATGTGGTTTTCCACGATGGGTATTTGTACCTTTCTCACGGTTTGTCTTAGATACAACTTTTCGCATAGTTTAACGCCCATTCATGATATATAGTCAAGGCATCCCCAAAATACTTTATAGTAAAAAAACAAAAGAAAATAAAAAATACAGAGAGAATTGACGAAAAGTGGATTCGAACCACTGACACACGGAGTATGAATCCGTTGCTCTAACCAACTGAGCTACTTCGCCAATATAATAAGTTATATGTCTGCTTTTAAACGCAGACATACAACCGTTACATTTTCCGCTTTCCAAAAAGGAATACAGCATCGTTGACTGCGTGGACTACGCCGGTATCTAATCGGCTTCGCTCCCCACGCCTTCGCGCCTCAGTGTCAGATCTGAGCCAGAAAGGTGCTTTCGCTTTCGGTGTTCCTTCTAATATCTAAGAATTTAACTTCTCCACTAGAAATTCCCCTTTCCCCTCTCAGTCTCCAGTGTAACCGTTCTTTTCGCTTTACTTATTATATCAATAAGGATTTAACAAAAAGCTACGAAACACAACCTACACGCCATTTACGCCCAATTATTCCGAATAACACTTGCCCCTTCTGTATTACCGCGGCTGCTGGCACAGATATTAGCCGGGGCTTCTTCTGCAAGACACGTCACTATCCATATACATGCAAGCATGTTCTTGCTGAAAGAGTTTTACAAGCAATATACCCTTCATCACTCACGCGATATAGCAGGATCACACTTTCGTGCATTGTCCATGATTCCTCACTGCTGTCTCCCATGGGAGCCTGGGCCGTGTCTCAGTCCCAGTGTGGCTGATCATCCGCTAAGATCAGCTAAAGATCTTCGACTTGGTGCGCCCTTCCCACACCAACTATCTAATCTTATGTAGGCTTATCTTTTTACAACAACATGTTTTCTCAAAGTATTTCACTCTTTTAAAAAGGTAAATTCCTACACCTTACGCACCCGTTCGCTACAAAAGCAATACACTCTTGTTCAACTTGCATGTGTTAAGCCTATCGCAAGCGTTCATTCTGAGCCAGGATCAAACTCATATGTTTCGTTTCTTTCTATCATAAAAAATACTACATTATCTTGTACAAAAAAGAGTCCTTCCAGCCGCAGGTTCCCCTACGGCTACCTTGTTACGACTTCATATCAGTCGCAATACCTACAGTGCTATCCTATAAAATATATATCTTATGTATAACAAAATATACATATGTATATATACCCATACAATACTTTGTGCAGATCTCGCTCCCATTATGTGACGGGCGGTGTGTACAAGGCTTAGATACAAATTCACCGTAGCATGCTGATCTACGATTACTAGCGATTCCATCTTCATGTTCTCGAGTTGCAGAGAACAATCCGAACTACGACGGTTTTTAAGGATTTGCTCCATGTCACCATATTGCCACCTTTTGCTTCCGCCATTGTAGCACGTGTGTAGCCCAACCCATAAGGGCCATGCGGACTTGACGTCATCCTCACCTTCCTCCCGTATGTCACTGGCAGTATGATAAGGTATACTTTAACAATATACACATATCAAGAGGGTTGCGTTCGTTCTAGGACTTAACCCAACAGCTCACGCCACGAACTGACGACAGCCATGCAGCGCCTGTATACCAAAATACAAAGCATAACCATTGTTTTCTGTATATTGCAAGGATTGGTAAGGTTCTGCGCGTTGTTTCGAATTAAACCACATGCTCCACCGCTTGTGTAAGCCCCCGTCAATTCCTTTAAATTTTAGCCTTGCGGCCGTAGTCTTTAGGCTGCTGATTTCATGCGTTAGCGCACTCTCTGAAAAATATGCGAAAAATAAATCATATAAAGCACGACCAACTCTCAACACAAGATACATGACAATATATGTATATATGTACACAAAAAAATATATATTCCACGACAGAACATACCACTCCATATACATATATAAACTTGTATCTCACAATACAAGTATTCCAATATCTAGTATACACATAACAATTTGCAAGGAAACATCTCAAAATATATACAGAGCTCATTGAAATGAAAAACAAAAAAAGAAATATGTATATTTTATTTACAATTTAAACGTATATTTACAATCTACATGTATTTTATGTGTATAATTTAACAAAGAAATCTCTATTTTTTATGTATACTTCTATGTGCAATTTAAAAATAATATTTATACGTCCCCCCTTCGCTTCGCTCGCCCGGACACCCCACCTCTCTCACCCTCTCTTTTTTTGTTTTTTTCTATTCCCTAGTAAAGCATCACTTTTCTGAAATATTATAACACTTGCCATAGACTGAAGAGAATAATTTTAAAATGACATAAAAAATTAATAAAATAAAGAGGCTATTTTTTACATTTTGTTAATTTTGAAATGGTATGTATTTTAATACAGAGGTCAAATAGTAAAGTACTCGAGAGGTTTTACTCTAAATATGTACTTTTCAAAGTATATAAAGACTAAATTCCAACGACGAGTTCTCTACAATTCTGACTCCTACATGCAAAAATAAATAGAGGAGTATCTGAAAGGGGTATTGATAAAACAGAAGGTATAGTATGTTCTACCTGTGTGTCGTTTGGGAGTTCTTTTTCTTTATATATATATACTATTCAGACATTGTCTATATAAAGGTATTTAGTATTGATAAAAAGGTCTACGTACCATTTGACCTTATTGTTTTAAACATTCGTCTGTGTGGATAATAGATATCTTCACGTGCATTTTGAAGACTTTTAGGTCTGCTTTATTCTATGTTGTAATATATATATATATATACCGTCACAAAAGAGTTCAGGTATATATATAAAGATATTATTTTTGTAATAAGTTAAATTGTGTTTCTTTCACTGCTGGAATTTCTTCAAACGTGTGAAATGCTGGTGGTGATGGAGTTGTCCATTCAAGTGTAGATACAGAGGTATCTTCATCATCAAAAGCCCATGGATTTTCTTCACATACATCATTACTGGTTAAGGTAGCAAATACAACATAAAAGAAAAAGAGACTTGCTAAGATTGATAAGTAAGATCCATAACTACAGATGACATTCCACTGTGCGAAAGCATCTGGATAATCTGGGATACGTCGTGGCATTCCAGCTAATCCAAGGAAGTGCATTGGGAAGAATGTAAGGTTTACACCAATAAAAAATAACCAAAAGTGGATTTGTCCTAAGGTTTCTGGGTATTGATATCCAGAGATTTTTCCAATCCAATAGTAGAATCCTGCAAATAATCCAAATACAGCACCCATTGAGAGTACATAATGGAAATGAGCAACTACATAGTATGTATCGTGTAATGCAATATCAATTCCAGCATTTGCAAGAATAACTCCTGTAAGTCCACCTACTGTAAATAAGAAGATAAACCCAATTGCAAATAACATAGGTGTTCGTAAATGAATTGATCCACCCCATGCTGTAGCAATCCAACTAAAGATTTTAATCCCTGTCGGCACTGCAATAATCATGGTTGCTGCTGTAAAATATGCACGTGTATCTACATCAAGACCTACTGTATACATATGATGTGCCCAAACAATAAAACCAAGTAATCCGATACTTAACATGGCATATACCATTCCAATTTGTCCAAAAATAGCTTTTCGAGAAAATGTTGAAATCACATGACTTACAATTCCGAAAGCAGGAAGAATTAAAATATATACCTCCGGATGTCCAAAGAACCAAAATAAATGTTGGTATAAAATAGGGTCTCCTCCACCACTTGGATCAAAGAAACTGGTTGAAAAGTTTCGATCGGTTAATAGCATTGTAATTGCTCCTGCGAGTACAGGTAATGAGAGAAGAAGTAAAAATGCTGTAATTAAAACACTCCATACAAATAATGGTAATCGGTGCATTAATAATCCAGGTCCACGCATATTAAAGATGGTTGTAATAAAATTGATTGCTCCTAAGATACTACTTGCACCTGAAACGTGTAAACTAAAGATAGCTAAATCTACAGCACCTCCTGAGTGACTTGTAATATGACTCAGTGGGGGATAAACTGTCCATCCAGTTCCTACACCTACTTCAACTAAAGCTGAACTAAGGAGAAGTAATAATGAAGGAGGAAGTAACCAGAAACTAATATTGTTTAAACGTGGGAATGCCATATCAGGTGCACCAATCATAATTGGTACAAACCAAT
>CETU01069618.1_pt1 | contig 19323 bp, 21 predicted proteins | sample 356531 | NCBI WGS metagenome assembly CETU01 (sample SAMEA2623488, study PRJEB7988) | marine metagenome | isolation source: saline water (ENVO:00002010), including
GATAATTTTTTTAAAACTGATATAGCGCATAAACTTGAAAAAGAATTCCCAGATTATAATGACAAAAATTTGCACGAATACAAAAATTATTGCGAAGTTAAAAAAACATCAAATAGTTGGAACCTATTCCCTCCATTAACTTATAAAATTTTTTCTCTTTTGAATTCAAGTAAAATTACTGACTATATTGCTAACAAACTTCGTTTAACAAAAGTTTTTCCAGATTATGGTTTGCATGGAGGTGGATGGCATTTGATGAGTCATAAAGGCAGATTAAATCCACATTTAGATTATTTTATTCATCCAAAAGCGAGCTTGCAAAGAAAATTTAATTTAATTGTTTTTTTGTCTAAAGGTTGGAAAAAAAATTGGGGTGGTGAAACCTGTTTTTATTATCAAAATAAAAATAATAATAAAGTGCCGGGAACTATATCTACTAAAATTTACCCAAAATTTAATAGAGCTATATTCTTTGATGTATCTAAAAATAGCTGGCATGGCGTTTTACAACCAAAAAAGAAAGTAACACGAAATAGTATGGCAGTTTATTATTTGATCAACCCTCCAAAAAAAGATTCTTCGGAGAGAAAAAAGGCTCTTTATGCACCCACAGAAAAACAAAAGAGTAATAAAAAAATATTAAATTTCATAAAACTAAGATCTAGCTCAAAACATTTCTCTAAAGTTTACAAATTTAAAAAATAAAAAATATATTAAAGTGGTGCCCTCGGCCAGACTCGAACTGGCACTCCCTTACGGGCAAGGATTTTAAGTCCTTTGTGTCTACCATTTCACCACGAGGGCATTAATGAATTTCATAAGTGTTTACGCTGTTATTTATAATTGAATAAGATTAATAAGTAAAATTTTTTAACCTTGGAGTTTTATTTATTATTTCATAAAAAACTATTTTTATGTTGTTTTTGTGTAAAAAAGATTTCAAATTTTTGTCATTTAGGCACCCTGTCGTTAATCCGTTACATATTATAATTTTTTTAGCTACAGTGTTTAAACCATACGTATTATATGCTCTTAGAAGGTAATCAGAATACCTATCTACTTGATCAACTGTTTCTTTAAGATTGGATTCATTAAGTTTATCTCGCTTAATTTCAATAGCAAAAATTTGCCTTTCATTATTATTATTTACATCAGCCACAATGTCTATATTAGATCCTTGAACACCATAAAATAAATAGTTTCCAAACCAGTTTATTCTAGCCTGATCTCCAAATAGAATATCTTTATTAGTGCTATCTAAAAATTCCATTAACCAAGCTTCTAAACATTTTTCTTGTTTGAATATATTTCCTTTTAAAAATGGAAGATTTTTATAGTTTATTTTACTTAGTCTTTCTTTTTCTGGAAATGAGATTATTCTTTTATTTTCATCATTGCTAAACTCATCCATATTAGAAGTAGTTATTTTGAATAAATTTTTTTCTTCATCATTTTTAAAATTAATATCCGTTTTTAAATTATCATTCAATTTATCTAACATACTTATTAAAAGATTGTCTTCTTCAATGGTTTGATGTGTGTTAGCCTTTCCTCGACCTGCTGACTTAAATCCAATCATATTCCAAAGTAATTTATTTCCAAATAAATCTAAAGCACTATCTTCAGATAATGCTTTTTTGTATTCCCATCCTGTTTTTTCTAGTTTAATTTTTATTGGAAATTCAGTATCTTCCTTTGAGTAATACGGACCACTACTAACTTTAAATACGTATTTAAATCCTTCGTTTTGATCACCTGTGATTTTATCATATGTAATCCAAGGAAATAAATAATCTCCTGGTCTAACACAAAAAGCATCGGCTAGAATATCTGCCGTTGTTTTTTCCCACTTATCACCTAACTTAGCTTTAATGGAATACATTCCTGTTTTAACCAGATCATTTACCCCTTTCCTATGAATTTTTACTAAATGACCCATCTACAAATTTTCTTTTAAAGTATTAGCGATATGATATCCAAGTTTAGGTGGAACAGCATTTCCTATTTGAACTAAAATTTGGCTTTTAGATCCCTCAAAAATAAAATTATCTTTAAATGATTGAAGTCTTGCAAGTTCTCTAGGGGTCATAAATCTATTTTTTTCATAATGAATAAATACTCCACCATGATTTTCCTTTACAGTTCTACTAGGTTCATTAGGAGGGCATCTAAAATATGCATCTGAAAATCCACCATAAACTGTTCTGCCTATTGGCGTTTTATTAATCTTTCTTTGAAAATCTTTCCCACATTTATTGAATATATGATTGAAAGGAATATTTTCAGGTTTATTTTTAAGATCATCTATCGCTTGTTTTACTGTAACCCAATCAAGTAAATTACTTTTGAATAATTCTAAATTCTTTCCATTAGATTTTTCTTTGTATGTTTCTTCTGGAAAATTTACTGGATAACCATCTAAACCTCCTATAACAATAACTCTCTGTCTTTTTTGGGGAACCCCGTAATCTGCTGCATTTAAAACTTTAATTTGAACATCATATCCGAGACTTAAAAATCTTTTTTTTATAGTTTCAGTAACTTTTACTCTTAATGACGAGGTTAGTTTTCTTTGTTCGGCTAGTTTTTGTTTAATTTCCTCTAACTGTTTTTCCTCTGATTTTGTGAATTTTACCTTTGATGTGTTTTTAGATTTCTTACGTTTAAGAAGAAATTCATTTTTTTGATTTTCAAGTTTTTTTATTTTATCTAGTTTTTTCTGATCATTTTTATTAAGTCTTGTTTTATCGTGTTCCATAGACATCAAGCCTTTAACATTCTCCATTACAAAATATTTTGGCTTTATAATTTTAACGATTTTTATGTAATCTTCGAATAACTTTCCTCTTGGATCATCAACATCTCTTGCACCGGCCATACTGTATGCCTGACAAGGAGGTCCACCGATTAAGATGTCTGAGCCTTTACCATTTTTGATTATTTCATCTCTGATTTTTTTTTTAGTTATATCACCCAAAATAAACTTTGAGCCTTTATTATTTTTTACAAAAGTTTTTCCTGCAGGTTCCAAAATATCGTTGGAAACCGATGTGTAAAATCCTGAGCTTTTAAAACCCTCATTAAGTCCACCACAACCCGAAAAGAGGTCAATTACCTTAAGTTTTGTTTTATTTATGATTCTCATTTAGAGTTTAATATTATACCATAAAAAGATTATGAAATTTGTTTCTTTTTTAATAGATGGTCAAGCTAAGTTTGGAATTTATAATAATGAAAAAATTACTGATCTTACTAATAAAATAAAAGCAACTAAAACTTTAAAAGAACTTATTTCAAAAAAAGGTATTCCAGAAGCTAAGGAATATGCAAAGAATAATCCTGCAAGTATAAGTTTAGAAAAAATAAAATATTTACCTGTAATTCCTAATCCTGGCAAAATAATTTGTGTTGGTTTAAATTATAGTGAACATGTTAAAGAAACAGGTCGCTCAGTTGAGGAAAATCCGGTCATTTTTTTTCGCGTTCCAGAAAGTCAAACCGCACATATGCAGCCGATACAAAGACCAAAAGTTTCAACACATCTAGATTATGAATGTGAAATGGCGGTTATTTTAAAAGATGCAGGTAAGAATATTAAAGAAGAAGATGCATTAAAATATATTGTTGGTTATTCTTGTTATAATGATAGTACCGTAAGAGACTGGCAACAACATACAAGTCAATTTGGTATGGGAAAGAATTTTGAAAAAACTGGAAGTTTTGGTCCTTATATGGTTTTAGCAGAAGATATTCCAGATTATAAAAAACTTACGATCCAAACACGTTTGAATGGAAAGGTGATGCAAGATGCGAAACTTAGCCAATTATTATTTGATATACCAAAACTCATTTCATATATATCCAAAGCTATACCTTGGAAAGCAGGTGATGTTTTGGTAACCGGAACTCCTGGTGGTGTTGGCTTTAAAAGAAAACCACCTATTTATATGAAAAAAGGTGACAAGGTTGAGGTAGAAATATCAGAAGTAGGATTGCTATCAAATATAATTGAAGATGAATAAATTAGGATAAAAATCTTAAACTTTTTTCAACTTTATTATTATCAAGTGTTTTTATTTCAATTTTAATGTTTTTATCTAATCTCATATCCTTATTATTTTTCCAAATACCGGCAGCTAAATGAATTATACCTATTTTTTCATTGGGTAAGAATGGTTCAACAAAAGTTTTATTGGTAGTATCGTATTTTGGTAACAAATGACTAGTTATCCAATTACATTTTAACGGAAGAAACTCTGTCTCTACATTATCGTGATAAACGGCAATATTAATTGCTAAACCTTCTGAACCAAATACCTTTCCTTTCGCTAAAGTTTTTTTTAAATTTTTTTGCCAAACATCCCAGCATTTAGAATTTTTCTCCAAGGAAAAAACACCAATATTTATATGAGGTGCAAACGCAAGTTTTCTTGAAATATTTTCATCAATTCCTGAAGCCTTAGCATGTTTATAATTTTGAGATTTAATTAGTGCTAGTTTTCCAAAAAGCCATTTTACCTTGGACATTATTCGATATCCTTGTCCAATACTTTGAGTAATGCCAAGCTTACCACTATCACAAGCCTTAAAATAAAGATCTACGGCTGACCAAGAATTTACCCAGGCATCACAATCAATCCAAAGATATTTTTTAAATTCTGGAAAATAATTAGGTAAAAACGCTCTCGAAACTTGGCTTTTTAACCATTCTTTTTTAATAACTTTGTATCCTGGGACCTCAATGTCCCACTTAGCTTTTTTTATAGAATGAACTTTATTTTTAATTTTTTCAATTTGATCTTCGGTCATACCAGCATCCAAAACACAAATTGAAACTTTATTGCTTTCTTCGTGAATTTTTATTGAATTTATTAGCTCTTCAAGTAAATCAAAATAATTTGAGTCTGAAAGTGTAACTATCGCATTTGAATTCATATATTATTTTTTAATCTAACCAATCTTTATATTTATCGAGATTATTTTTAATATAATTTGGTAGTTCATCTATACCAGAAACAACTAATTCATCACCACCCTCAAATTTAGATTTTTTCATATCTACTCTTAAATCGTAAACTGGCTTCCTACTATTTATCATATTTTGGATCTTATTTTCACCTAACGGCTCTAAGTCATACTCTCTATGGTGAAGATAAGAGGTTAATTTTTTTTCAATATTCTTTGCTGTTTTCATATATGAAAAATGCCACCCACCGTTTTTTATTAAGAATATATTTTGATATTTGATCATTGAAAAAAGTGTATCAATTCTCCAAAAAGGATATTTCCTGTCTTTTATATTTCTTAACCATTGAGGTGAAATAAGTGAACCCATTTTACACCCCTTGGTTCCAAACCATTCAAATGAATTTAATTTTAAATTAAATTTGTAATAAAAGAGTTTCTGTCTAAAAAAAATTAATTTATGCTTAATATCCTTCAAATTATTTCTTTCCAAATTGGGTATTTCATCTAAATCTGAGATTAATATCATATCATCATTGGCAGCGCTTTTTAGTCCTTTTAAAATAAAATTTCTTTGAAAATTTTCTCTTTTAGCAGCATTTAAAATATACTTTGAATTTTTTGTATTTTCATCATCTGTATTTAATATTTTAGAAATATTTTGTGGTTCTTCATCAGCTACTATATATATAATTTTATCTTTAAATTTCTTATAATTATTTAGGTTAAATATTAATTTTTTTTTTTCTCCGCTATGAGTATAAGAACTTTCAACTATAATAAATTTATCTACATAATCGTTTAAGTAATTCAAACGAAAATCCAATAACATTTCTTCGTCGAAGAACATGAAACAATCAAATATTTTCATCTTACTTTTACTTTTTTTCTGCTCGAAACCACAATGTAAGCATCTCTATAACCGCAGTCTTTATAACCTTGTATAATAATATTTAAATATCTTGTACTTGGATCCGTATGCTTGGTTTTTCTGGGCATATAATAAAACATTACTTTTTTTCCATATAGCATAAAATATTTTTTGATGTATAGAGAAGGATAATCTTCATATACATCTAATTTTTTCTCGTCTTTTTTACTTATCTTGTAAATTGCACCCAAAACTTTACTATGTTTTTTCTTTTCAACATCAGCAACTCCATAAGTCATTTTTCCTTTTGAATAACTTCCTGTTCTGAAAGATAGTTTGTAATCCTTTAACGTGTAACATCCCACATATTTGGATTCTTTACATCGTTTTTTCATCTGTATTTTGTGTAAATTACTTCCAAAAGCAAAATATAACATTATGTTCCTTTAACGATCTTAATTTTTTTATTTTTTATAATTCTAATTATATCTTTATGGCAAGATTGTAATAATCTTTTTTTTGAAGATCTGATTACAATCGAAACACCTATTTTTCCAAGTCTAAAGAAAGGGTAACTACCTATTTCAACAAATTTTTTATATTTATTTTGAGTTCTACCAAGTTCAAAAGCGATTTTACTTTCTACAGTTTGGCAATTGATTGAGTAGCTGTAAATTTTAGCTCCCGGTTTCAAATATTTTTTGATATTATGTACCATTGATTTTAAAATTAAAGGAACACCAGGAAGACAAATAACATTTTTAATTATAAATCCAGGAGCAGCACTAGAGGGATTGTAGATTAACTTTGAACCCTCAGGCATTTTGGCCATTTTTTTTCGTGGGTCATTAAACTGATTTCCATAATATTTTTTTAAAATATTTAATGCCTCATTATTATATGAATATTTTTTTTTAAAAGCCTTTGATATTGATTTTGCAGTAATGTCATCGTGTGTTGGTCCTATACCACCGGTGGTTAAAACATAACTAAAATTTTTACATAGTTCTTTTATATTTTTAATAATTTCTTTCTCTATATCTGGAATTATCCTTACCTCTTCAATTTTTATACCTAAATTTGAATTCAACCATAAAGCTAAAAACGATACATTTTGATCTTTAGTTCTTCCGGATAAAATTTCGTTTCCAATTATTAAAATTGCGCAAGTTTTTTTTTTATTTTTTCTAACCATAATTTGATACTATTTAAAAATGGATTTTGAGAACGAATTAATACCAGGAGTTTTAATAAAAAGATATAAGCGATTTTTTGCAGATATTAAGTTAAAAAATAAAATTATTACGGCGCATTGCCCAAACCCAGGTTCAATGTTCAATCTTTTAAAAAGAGGAAATTTGGTTTGGGTTACAAAAACGAACAACGAACAGAGAAAATTAAAATATACATTACAAATTATTGAAGTTAATAAAACGAAGTTTTGTGTTAATACTCATATTACTAATAAAATAGTTCTTGAATCTTTAGAAAATAAATTTATAGAAAATTTAAAAAGTTATAATTTGATTAAGCCTGAAAAAAAATTTGGAAATAATACAAGGTTTGATTTTATGTTAAGTAATACTGAAAATAATAAAAAAGCATTCTTAGAAGTTAAAAGTGTTACTTTAAACAGATCACTTGGACATGCTGAGTTTCCTGATGCCGTTACAACTAGAGGAAAAAAACATTTAGAGCATCTAATGTTAGCTAATAAACAAGGTTACGAAACCTATTTAATGTTTTTGATTCAAATCGAGAATTGCAAATCGTTTGGAATAGCCTCAGATATTGATCCGAATTATTCCAAAGTCTTCCAAGAATCTATTAAAAAAAACGTCAATATACTTTGTTATGATTGTAAATTTTCTAACAAAGGAATAGAAATAAATAATAAAATAAAAATTTTATTAAATGAAAGAAAAAATACTTGAAGCTTTTGAGGGTACTAGAAAAGCAGGTTCAATTGCTTCTGCAGCTTTGGATGAAGTTGCTAAAATTGTTAAACCTGGAATTAAAACTGAAGAGATTGATAAATTATGTTTTGAATTTATCAACGATAATGGTGCTTATTCTGCGCCTCTGTATTACAGGGGCTTTCCAAAATCTTGTTGTACATCAACAAATCATATTGTTTGTCACGGGATTCCAAAATACAAAGTTTTAAAAGAAGGAGACATTGTTAATGTTGATGTAACTGCATTAAAAAATGGTTGGCACGGAGATACAAGCAGAATGTACTATGTGGGTGATGTTTCAACGAAAGCAAAAAAATTGGTCGAGGTTACCTATGAGGCTATGAGTAAATCTATAAAAATATTGAAAAATGGTATTAAGGTTGGAGACATTGGATACGTTATTGAAACATACGTTAAATCAAATGGTTTCTCAGTTGTAAGGGATTTTTGTGGTCACGGTACAGGAAAAAATTTTCATGAACCTCCAAATATTTTACATTTCGGTGAACGTAATACAGGTGAAGAATTAAAAACTGGAATGATTTTTACTATCGAACCAATGATCAATGAAGGTGAGTATCAAACAAAATTGTTACAAGATGGATGGACCGCGGTAACTAAAGATAAAAAATTATCAGCACAATTTGAACACACTGTTGGTATAACTGATAAAGGTTATGAAATATTTACAGCTTCAAAAAAAGGTTACGATTTTCCACCGTATATTAAATGATTGAAAGATATTCGAGAAAAGAACTTAGAGAGATTTGGCTAGATAGAAATAGATATAATCTTTGGCTTAAAATCGAAATTGCTGCTGCTGAAGCGATGGAAAAATACAATATTATACCCAAGGGAGTGGTAAAAAAAGTTAAAGCCAAATCAAAAATCGATGTTGAAAAAATATTAAAAATTGAAGGCAAAGTAAGACATGACGTAATTGCTTTTTTGACAACTTTAATAGAGAAAGTTGGGATGGAAGCTAGTTATTTACATAAAGGAATGACTTCGTCAGATGTTTTGGACACATGTTTTAATATTCAATTAAGAGACTCAGGATTAATTATATTAAAAGATATAAATATTTTATTAAAATTTATAAAAAAACAAGCAATAAAACATAAGTATACTTTGTGTATAGGTAGAAGTCATGGAATACATGCTGAACCAACTACTTTTGGTTTAAAACTTCTTACTTTTTATAAAGAATTTTCTAGGAATCACAAAAGATTAAAAACTGCAATCAAAGAAATTTCAACATGTGCGATATCTGGAGCAGTTGGTACATTTGCAAATGTTGATCCAAGAGTAGAAAAATATGTTGCGAATAAATTAAATTTATCTGTTGAGCCAATATCTACTCAGATAATTCCAAGAGACAGGCATGCATATTTTTTTTCTGTTTTAGGTGTAATAGCGAGTTCATTAGAAAGGTTTGCTGTTGAAATTAGACATTTGCAGAGAACAGAAGTATCTGAGGTAGAGGAATTTTTTAATAAAAAACAAATGGGTTCTTCAGCAATGCCTCACAAAAAGAATCCAGTACTAACTGAAAACCTCACTGGTCTTGCGAGACTGGTAAGAGCATCTGTTATACCCGCCCTTGAAAATGTTGCTCTTTGGCATGAAAGAGATATTTCTCACTCAAGTGTTGAAAGAAATATTGGACCAGATGCAACTATAACATTAGATTTTGCGCTTAATAGATTAACTAATGTTGTTAAGTCAATGAAAGTAAATAAAGACAATATGAAAAAGAATCTTGATTTAACAAAAGGTATATTTTTCTCTCAACGAGTATTGCTTGAATTAACAACTAGAGGAATACGCAGAGATAAAGCATACAGGTTGGTTCAAAAGTGTGCAATTCAATCTCTTGAAAAAAATATCCCGTTCTACGATAGTTTATTAAAAGATAGAACAATTACAGACAAAATACCTGTTAATATTCTAAAAAAATTATTTGATTTTAGTTATCACACAAGAAAAATTAATGTAATTTTCTCTAGGGTGTTAACTAAAAATGAATAAAGGAAAAAAACTTTACGAGGGTAAAGCTAAGATTATTTACGAAACCAAAGAAAAAGGTTTAGTAATTCAGCATTTTAAAGATGATGCTACCGCCTTCAATAATCAAAAAAAAGCAACAGTTGAAGGAAAAGGTGTCTTAAACAACAGAATTTCAGAACATATTTTGCAAAACTTAAATCAAGTTGGCATTAAAACACATTTTATCAAAAGACTTAATATGAGAGAACAATTAGTTAAGTTAGTAGAGATTATACCGATTGAAGTCATTGTGCGAAATATAGCTACTGGTTCATTAACTAAAAGACTTGGTGTTACTGATGGAACAATTTTAGATAAACCTTTATTAGAATTTTGTTACAAAAAAGATGAGTTGGGAGACCCGCTTGTAGCTAAGGAACACATCTTTGCTTTTAATTGGGCTAATGAAGATGAAATTAAAAAAATTGAAGAGATGACTTTTAGAATAAATGATTTTATGTCTGGTATGTTTAGAGGGGTTGGGATTAAACTTGTAGATTTCAAATTAGAATTTGGAAGGATTTGGAATAATGATAAAAGAGAAGTTATTTTGGCAGACGAAATAAGCCCTGACACTTGTAGGCTTTGGGATGTTAAAAGTGAGCGAAAACTTGACAAAGATAGATTTAGAAAAGATTTAGGAAACATAATTCAAGCTTATCAAGAAGTAGCCAGAAGATTAGGAATAGTTCCAGAAACTTCTAATATAAGTGAAGTAAATTTTAAAAAACCTACATCAATTAGTATTAAAAAAAAATAACTTGAAATTTTCCGTAACAGTAACTTTGAAAAAAGATGTGCTAGACCCTCAAGGTAAAGTAGTTGGTCAAACTTTGAAAAATATGGGAGTAAAAAATTTAAATCAAATTAGACAAGGTAAATTTTTTGAAATTGATTTAAGTGAAGAAAATTCTACTAAAGGTAAAAATCAAGTAAAAGAAATGTGTGAAAAGTTGCTAGCAAATCAGATTATAGAAGATTTTAAAATAAAAATAACAGAATGAAATCATCTGTGATAGTTTTTCCAGGATCGAATTGTGATAGAGATGTTGCTGTAGTCCTTGAAAAACTACAATTTAAAAATTCAATGATTTGGCATAAAGAAACTGAGCTACCTAGGTCAGATCTAATTGTAATTCCAGGAGGTTTTTCTTATGGAGATTATCTTCGTTCTGGTGCGGTAGCTGCAAAATCTAATATTTTATCTGAAGTAATAAGAGCTGCAAATAAAGGGGCTCTAATTTTAGGAATATGTAATGGTTTTCAAATTTTAATTGAATGTGGTCTATTAAAAGGAGCTTTATTGAGAAATTCTAAATTAAAATTTATTTCAAAAGATATTCTTGTAAAAGTACTATCAAATAAAAATAAATTTTTTAACAAATATAAAGATGGCGAAGTTTTAAAATTAAATATAGCTCACAATGAAGGAAATTATTTTACAGATAAAAAGCACTTAGATGAATTAGAGGATAATAATTTAATACCCTTAAAGTATTGTGATAAAAAAGGTAATTTAAATAACGAATGTAATCCGAACGGATCTATTAATAATATTGCAGGTATATTTAATAAAGATAAAAATATTTTAGGTATGATGCCACATCCTGAAAGAATGTCCGATAAATTTTTAACAAATGAAGATGGGCTGGGCTTATTTTTAAGTCTAATGAATTAATATGGTAATTACTAAAGATCAGATTAATTCTCACGGCTTAAAAGTTGAAGAATATAAAAAAATCAAGGAACTCCTAGGTAGAGAAGCAAATTTATTAGAACTAGGAATTTTTTCAGCTATGTGGAATGAACACTGTTCCTATAAATCTTCAAAGATTCATTTAAAAAAATTACCAACTAAGAACGAAATTGTAATCCAGGGACCTGGAGAAAATGCTGGTGTTATTGATATTGGTGACGATGATGCAATAGTTTTTAAGATCGAAAGTCATAATCATCCATCCTTTATTGAACCATATCAGGGAGCCGCAACGGGTGTAGGTGGTATTTTGAGAGATGTTTTTACAATGGGAGCAAGACCAATAGCTCTTATGAACTCGATTCATTTTGGTTCTCCCGACATAAAAATAACTCAAAACTTATTAAATGGTGTTGTGTCCGGAATTGGTGGATACGGAAATTCTGTTGGTATACCGACGGTTGGGGGGGAGACAAAATTCAACAGCACTTACAATGAAAATATTTTAGTTAATGCTATGGCAATAGGCCACGCAAATAAAAATAAAATATTTTACTCAAAAGCTAAAGGTATAAACAAACAAGTAGTATACGTAGGCTCAAAAACTGGAAGAGATGGAATTCATGGGGCTACTATGGCTTCCTCAGAATTTGATGATAAATCTGATGAAAAAAAGCCAACTGTTCAAGTTGGAGATCCTTTTACAGAGAAATTACTTTTAGAAGCCTGTTTAGAATTGATGAAGGATAATTCAATAATTTCAATTCAAGATATGGGTGCGGCCGGTCTTACTTCATCGAGTGTTGAAATGGCATCTAAAGGTAAACTCGGAATAGAACTAAACCTAAATAAAATACCTTGTCGAGAAAGAAATATGACGCCTTATGAAATGATGTTATCTGAAAGCCAAGAAAGAATGCTAATTATTCTTGATGATGAAAAAGAAAAAGAAGCAAAAAAAATTTTTCAAAAATGGGATTTAGACTTTGTAGTTATAGGAAAAACAACAGATAGTAATAGTTTAGTATTAAATTATGATAACAAAATAGTAGCTGATATCCCTATTTCAGCTTTATCTGATAAAGCTCCTATGTACGATAGAAAATGGAATAAATCAAAAATATCAAAAAAAAAAATTAAAATAAAAGATATAAAAAAAATTAGAATTGAAGATGCTCTCATTAAAATATTGTCATCACCAAATCATTCGAACAAAAATTGGATAACTAACCAATATGATCAGGTGGTAATGTGCGATACCGTTCAAAAATCTGGAGGGGACTCAGCGGTTATAAGAATCCATAATAAAAATAAAGCTATTGCTATTTCTGTAGATTCATCGGCAAATTATTGTAAAGCAGACCCTAAAACTGGCGGTAAGCAAATAGTATGTGAAAATTGGAGAAATTTAATTTCTGTGGGAGCAAAACCCCTGGCTATTACAAATTGTTTAAATTTTGGTAACCCAGAAAAAACAAATGTTATGGGAGAATTTGTTGAATGTGTAGAGGGAATTAAAGAAGCGTGTGAATTTTTAAATTTTCCTGTGGTTTCAGGAAACGTTTCTTTTTACAATGAAACTAATTCTAAAAGTATTTTTCCTACTCCAGTAATTGGAGGAATAGGTTTATTAGATAATCTTAATAATATTATGAGTATAAAAACAAAAAATCCGGGAAATTTAATAATTGTAATTGGAAAAACAATTGGGCATTTAAACCAAAGTGCTTTTCTTAAGGAAAACTTTTCTATATGTGAAGGACCTCCTCCAGAAGTAAATTTTGTTAATGAAAAAAATAATGGATTAGCTGTTCTGAAGTTAATAAAAGAAAAAATTGCTTTAAGTGTTCATGATATTTCCTCTGGTGGTATGCTTGTATCACTTTCTGAAATGTCAATTTCATCAGGATTAGGCTTAAAAATATATAAGCCTAAAAAAATGGCAAGTGCTTTAGAATATTTTTTTGGTGAAGATCAAGGTCGTTATTTAATAGAAATTTCTAAAAATAACCTTAACAGAATTGAAAAATTTATGAAACAAAACAAAATCTTCTTCGAAGTTGTCGCAGAAGTACAAAATGATATATTTGAAATGGAGAAAATATTTTCATTAAAAATTAATGATCTTCATAATTTTAACAATCAGTGGTATAATAATTATAATGCCACTAACTAAAAATCAAATTTCAACTATGATTTTAAAAGCTTTTCCTGATGCTACTATTGAGCTAAAAGATATTGCCGGGGATAGTAATCATTACTCTGCTAAGATAATGTCAAAAATATTTAATGGTAAATCTAAAATTGAACAACATAAAATGGTTTACAAAGCTTTAGAGGGTAAGATGGGTAATGAACTGCATGCTTTAGCTCTAACAACGGAGGAAAAAAATGGATGATGTAAATCAAAAAATAAAAATGATAATAGATTCGAACAATATAGTGCTGTTTATGAAAGGAACGCCTGATGCTCCGCAATGTGGTTTTTCGATGGCCGTTTCAAATATTTTAAAACATTTAAAAGTGAAATTTGAAGGAGTTAATGTTTTAGAAAGTAATGAAATTCGTCAAGGAATTAAAGATTATACAGATTGGCCAACAATTCCTCAACTATATATTAAGGGAGAGTTTGTGGGTGGATGCGATATTGTTAAAGAGATGTTTGAAAAAGGAGAATTAAAAAAACTTTTAGAAAATAAATCTCTGTTATCTTGAATAATATTCAATAACAAGCTTTGGTTCCATTACGGTAGGATAAGGAACATCAGCAAACTTAGGTACTCTTACAAGTTTCGCTGTTTTATTTTTTATATCTAACTGAATATACTCAGGCACATCTCGTTCTTTGCTCGCGAGACAAGTATCAATAATAGTCAAATCTTTTGATTTATCTTTTACCTGTATTAAATCTTCTTCTTTTACCAAATAACTAGATATATTAACTTTTTTTTTGTTAACTCTAAAATGTCCGTGGTTAATTAATTGTCTAGCTGAAAACACGGTTGGTGCTAATTTAGCTCTGTAAATAACGGTATCTAATCTTCGTTCTAATATTCCTACTAAATTTTCTGTGGTATTACCCTTTTTCTTTATCGCTTTCCTGTAAATATTTCTAAACTGTCTTTCATTGATATTGCCGTAGTAAGATTTTAGTTTTTGTTTTGCATTAAGTTGCACTCCATAATCAGTTGGTTTACCTTTTCTGCTCTGACCGTGTTGGCCAGGGGGATAATTACGAGAATTGAATGGGCTTTTTGGTTTTCCCCATAAATTTACTTTTAATCTTCTATCAACTTTATGTTTAGCTTTAATTCTTTTTGTCATAAAAAAAACGTTTATAATCCTTATAATGCATTTGTCAATTGTTCTTATAATTTACTAAAAACACTAGATAATATCCTTAATTCTTTATTACTTAACTGAATACGTTCAAAAATATTTCTAAGATTAATCAGCATTATTTTTTTCTTCTCTGAGGGAGAAAAAAAACCTTTTTTTTCTAGTCTATTTTCAATAAAATTTAAAAATATATTAAGCTTTTTTTTACTTATACAATCGAGTAATTTTTTTTCTTTTTTGAAATACTTTGGTTTTAGATTTTTAAATATTTCGTAACAAATAATAATTATACAATGAGATAGATTTATAGACTCAAATTTCTTATTAACTGGAACCTTAAAAATATAATTTGAATATGATATATCATCATTAGATAACCCTGAAGATTCAGGGCCAAACATAATTCCAATTTTCTTATGTTTGTTTTTTTTTATACTTTGAATAAATTTTTCAAAAGATAGATGTCTTTTATTTATATCTCTTTTTCTTGCTGAGGATGCATAAACTATGTCATACTTATTTATAGCATCTCTAATATTTGAATAGACTTTTGTATTTTTAAAAATATCTTTTGCACCAACAGAAGTTGCTATTGCCTTGTTATTTGGCCATTCCTTTAAGGGGCTAACTAGGTCTAAATTTTTAAAGCCAAAATTTTTTAATGCTCTTGCTGATGCTCCTATGTTTTCCGGTAATTGAGGCTTTACAAGAAGAAAGCCAATTCTATTAGTCATTTGCTGGAGCTTTTTCTTTGTATAACTTATAGTCTAAACTATCTATTAAAGCTTTGAATGAAGCGTCAATTATGTTTGGAGATACTCCTATTGTAAACCAATTTTTTCCGTCTTTATCTGTGCTTTCTATTGAAACACGTGTTGTTGCATTTGTTCCAGTATTCAAAATTCTTACTTTATAGTCTACAAGCTTAAGATCTTTCAAATATTTTGAATATTTTCCCACCTTGTCTACATTCGATCTAATAGCGTTATCTAATGCATTTACAGGTCCGTTACCAGATCCTTCACAAATAATTTCTTTACCATCAACTAGAATATGAGCCTTCGCAAAAGAATTAATTTTATCTTTTGAGTCTCTTTTGACTGAAACATCATATTTAGAGATAGTTAAATATTTTGGAATTTCTCCTAAAAGTCTTCTTGCTAATAACTCAAAAGAAGCATCTGCACCGTCATAAGAATATCCTGCAAATTCTCTATCTTTAACTTCATTTAATAATCCCTGAACTTTTGGATCATTTTTATCAATTTTTATTCCATATTTTTCTAATCTAGACATAATATTAGATTTGCCAGATTGATCTGAAACTACAATATTTCTAAAATTTCCTACTAGCTCTGGATTAATATGTTCGTAAGTTTTTGGGTCTTTTGTCACTGCTGACACGTGAAGACCGCCTTTATGAGCGAAGGCAGAAGCACCTACATATGCTGAATGTCTATTTGATTTTCTGTTAAGTATCTCATCTAGTAATCTAGAACATTCAGTAAGTGCTTTCATTTTATCTTTCGAAATTGCTACATCAAAATTTTTTGAAAAGCTGTCTTTTAATATTAGGGAAGGAATTAATGAAATTAAATTTGCATTTCCACATCTTTCTCCTAATCCGTTAATTGTCCCTTGAACTTGACGGGCCCCTGATAATATAGCTATTAATGAATTGGCTACTGCATTTTCTGTGTCATTATGTGCGTGAATTCCAATATTTTTACCGGGAATAACTTTTGCAACTTTTGAAACAATATCTCCAACTTCATGCGGAAGTGTTCCACCATTTGTATCACAAAGAACAATCCATCTTGCACCTTCTTCGTAAGCAGTTTTTATACAATTTAAAGCATATTCTGGATTACCTTTATAACCATCAAAAAAATGTTCAGCATCAAACATAAACTCTTTTTTCTTTTTAATAAATAATTTTGCTGACTCTTTAATATTCTCTAAGTTTTCTTTGTTAGTTATACCTAGTGCTTTATCAACGTGAAAATCCCAAGACTTTCCTACCAAACAAACCGCTGGGGTATTAGAGTTTAAAACAGCAGATAAGCCAGGATCGTTTTGAGCACTTCTACCTGATCGTTTGGTCATCCCAAAAGCAGTGAGTACTGTTGTTCCCAACTTAGGCGGATTATTAAAAAAAGTTGTATCAAGGGTATTAGCGCCTGGCCATCCGCCCTCTATGTAATCAACACCGAGATCTGAGAGTGCTTTTGCTATTTTATTTTTGTCATCAATAGAAAAATTAACACCTTCGGTTTGAGCCCCATCCCTTAAGGTAGTGTCAAAAATATATATTTTTTCTTTATTCATTTATATTTCCAAATTGTTTGATTACCTTTATCTTCAATACTAACTCCGCTACTTTCTAGTTCTTTCCTTATATTGTCTGCTAATTTATAATCACCTTTTTTTCTAGCATTATCTCTGTCTTTAATTTTATTTACGATAGTTTTTTCATCAATTTTTGATTTAGCTTTTTTAAATTTATTCCATGTATCAACATTTTCTTCTAATAAACCAATAAGTTTACATCCAGCAAGGAAAAGTTTTTTTGAAGAACCATCTCCTTTAGATGCTTTGTCAAAAAGCAAATGTAATTTTGCGATAAAACCTGGAGTATTTATATCTTCCAAAAGGGGTTTCAATAAATCTTCGTTTAAAACATCTTCTTTGGTATTTTCATACTGAGTATACCACTTATCTAGAGTGCTTTGACTCTCGCTGATTAAATTCTCATTCCAATCTAAAGGTTGTTTGTAGTGAGAACTAAGAAGTGCCAGTCTAATAACCTGTCCATTAATTGTTTTTCTCATTTTTTCAATTGTGACTATATTCCCTAAAGATTTTGACATTTTTTCTTTATTAAAAGTTACATAACCATTATGTAACCAATAATTTGCAAATTTTGTAGAATTATTAGCACAACATGATTGTGCAATCTCATTTTCATGATGAGGAAATACAAGATCTAATCCACCTCCATGTATGTCAAAATTTTTACCAAGAAATTTTTCACTCATAACTGAACATTCTAAATGCCAACCTGGTCTTCCCCTGCCCCAAGGAGAATCCCAACCTGGGTCCTCCGCTGATGATGGCTTCCAAAGAACAAAGTCAAGAGGATGTTTTTTTAATTTCGAAACTTCTACTCTTGCACCAGCAACTAATTCTTCAGGATTTTTTCTTGAGAGCTTACCGTAATTTTTGAAAGAGTTTATAGAAAAATATACGTGTTTATCTTTTTCATAGGCATAATTATTCTTTAACAAATTTTTAGTCATTGAGATCATACCTTCTATGTGCTCAGTAGCTTTGGGTTCAAAACTTGGTTTTAGACAATTTAAATATTTGCAATCATCATGAAAATTTTTTGTAATTTTTGATGTAAGATCATCTGTAGATATTTTTTTATTTTTTGAACTTTCTATGATTTTATCATCTATGTCGGTTATATTTCTTACATATGTAATATTATTTTTACCAAAAATTTTTGACAAAACTCTATACAAAACATCAAATACAACTAATGGTCTAGCATTTCCAATATGTGGAAAATCATAAACTGTTGGGCCACAAACATACATTCCAATTTTTTTTTCATTAATCGGAATAAAAGTTTCTTTGTTTCCAGTTAAAGTATTAGATACGTTAAGTTGATTATTCTTCATTAAATGTGCACACAGGTATTGGGTTCATCTTGTGTAAATTTTTTTTTCTAATCTCTAAATATTTTTTATGATTTTGATCATTTTTATCGGTCATTGCTTTTTCAAGCTGATCATAAGTCATACCAAGTTGTTGTACGTCATTTCTACCGTCGTTCCATAATCCATCGGTTGGTTCCGAGTTTATAATTTTTTCAGAAACTCCTAAGTATTTACCCAGTTCCCACACTTGGCTTTTTGTACAATCAGCTATTGGCGAGATGTCTACTCCGCCATCTCCATATTTAGTATAGAAACCAACACCAAAATCTTCGACTTTATTACCTGTGCCCACAACTAATCCTGAGTTAGCAGCAGCAACTTGGTATAAAGTAGCCATTCTCAATCTTGCCCTGGAGTTGGCGTAACCATGCTCATTATTGAAATTGCTTAACACACTAGAGAAAGAGTCAAAAATTTTATCCATCTCAATAATGTGATGTTCTACATTATTATAATTGTCTTTGAGCCACTTTGCGTGAGTTAAGCTAAGGTCATGTTGAGACTTTATTTGTTTTATTGGCATTGTTAACACAATTGTTTTGCGTTTAGTCTTTGCACATAAAGTACTAACAACAGAAGAGTCTATGCCTCCGGAAATTCCGACTATTAAAGATTTAGGGTTAAATGATGCCTTAACGCAATAATCATTAATCCATTTGGTTATAATTTCTGATCTTTTTTTTACTTCCATAATTAATACCTACCTCTCTTTTAAGGTCA
>CETU01019192.1_pt1 | contig 19288 bp, 18 predicted proteins | sample 356531 | NCBI WGS metagenome assembly CETU01 (sample SAMEA2623488, study PRJEB7988) | marine metagenome | isolation source: saline water (ENVO:00002010), including
AAAAAAAGGGCTCTTTATAAAATAAAGAGCCCCTTCCTAAACAAGGAATATTTTAAATAATTATTTCAGTAATGTCATATATTGAGTGCTAGTAAAACCTCCTGCTGCATTCATAACATAAAAATATTGTCCTGAAGCAACAGATTGACCCGAATTATTTTTACCATCCCAAGTAACGTTATATCCTTTAGATGCTGATTTAAATTCATTAACTAAAGTTTTAACTTCTGCTCCATTTAAATCATAAACAACAATTGATACATTCCCAGCCTTGGAAATATCATAATTAATAGTTGTAGATGGATTGAATGGATTTGGATAATTCTTTGATAGAGTAGTAATCGTTGGAATAGATTCATACATATCCACAGTAAGATTATCAGATGATGCTTCTAAATCTTCACCATTAAAACCAGCAACTATTACATTGTCAAATTCAACTAATGTTGAAATATCTTTTGAGTTTAAAGCTATGAACGGTAAAGTTACTATATCAGAGAACATTCTATCATTACTATGCAATTTACTTCCATTTACATCAAACATCACGACTCTAAGCAAACCATCTTTTTTTACTTTAGAGTAGACATCTACATTTAGTGGAGATGTTATCTCTGATGATTCAATAGATAGTTCAGATGCATCGTAGATAACATCAAACTGAATACCATATACATCTTTATCAGATTGAACTTGAACATTCAATACTGGCGATGTTTCATTTGAAGCTTTAGATAAAGCTAGTGATGTAGCAGCAAATACACTGCTAGAAATTAAAAGTGTTGATAAAGCTATTGTTAATACGTTTTTCATGATTTTACTCCTTGTTTATTTTTTAAAACTCTTACCAAAGTTAATATGAAATAATAAATATTTCAATTAAAAGTGTATATTCATATGTAACAAAATATTTCAAGACTTTACTCTTTTAATATTAGCTCCTAACTGAGAAAACTTATTTTCAATCTTTTCATACCCTCTATCTATGTGATATATACGACTAATCTCACTTTGCCCATCGGCAGATAAAGCCGAAATAACCAAAGCAGCACTAGCTCTTATATCTGTACACATTACTGGTGCAGGATATATCTGATTAACACCTTTGATATAAGCTGTTTCTTTTTTTAGCCTAACATTGGCACCCATTCTGATTAATTCAGAAATATGGGTAAAACGATCACTATAGATGTTTTCTTTAATCGTAGAATCACCCCTAGCCTTAATCATCATAGCCATCCACTGAGCTTGAAGATCGGTGGGAAATCCTGGATATTCAGAAGTTTCTATATTAATGGCCCCATATTTCCCATCTGACTTAATAAGTAGACTATTTTTATTTTTATTTATCTTTATATCAATATCTATTTTTTTTAAAAAATTGGTTACTATATCAAGGTGAGAGCAATTAATCTTTTTTATACTAACTTCTCCTCCAATAGTAGCAACAGCAATCATAAAAGTTCCGGCCTCAATCCTATCTGGAATAACATCAAATTCAACATTGTTATTTTCATTTTTAATGGGTGTAATCTCAATATTATCTGTACCAAGCCCCTTTATTCTTGCACCTAGCTTAATTAAAAATTCTCCTAAAGCTATAATCTCAGGTTCTTTTGCGGCATTTATTATTTTTGTTTTTCCAGCAGCTTTAGTAGCAGCCATTAATACATTACCAGTAGCTCCGACGCTTTTCTTTTTAAAAATAATATCACCCCCTTTAGGTTGCCCCTCTGCAATAATATTACCCTTATCAAGTTTTACATCAACATCCATTTCTCGTAACGCTTTTATATGAAAATCCACAGGCCTAGGTCCCCAGGCGCACCCTCCAGGAAGAGATACTTCAGAATAATGAAATCTTGATAACAATGGGCCTAAAACATAAAAAGATGCTCTCATAGTTTTTACTAATTCATAAGGAGCTGATGGGTTATCACAATTTCGTGTATCTATAGTTAAGGTTTTATTGGTATAGTCTACTTTTGCTCCAATAATTTCTAAGAGTCTTACCATGGTTCTTGTATCTCTTAAATCTGGAACATTATTAATTTTATAATTTCCTGCTACAATTAAGGTCGCTGTCATAATTGGTAACACCGCATTTTTAGAGCCACTAATATCAACTTCACCATTTAATTGTTTTCCACCTACCGCAACAAGTTTATCCATTTTTTTGTCCTAACATTTGTTCTGCGTAATCAATACTTTTCGAGGTAATATTATCACCACTTATCATTACAGCTAATTCTTTTATTTTTTCAGCTCTATTTAAAACTCTAGTGCAACATACAGTTCTCTTATTAACAACTTTTTTAGATACCCTAAAATGCTCTTTTGCCTTAGATGCAATCTGAGATAAATGAGTTATACATAATACTTGATTTTTTTTGGATAAACGTTCAATAATAGAACCTATACTATCAGCCTCTTTACCTGATAGACCTGCATCTATTTCATCTAAAATGAAAATTTTATTATTTGAAGATATATTAATAGATAATTTGATTGCCATCATTATTCGTGATAATTCTCCACCCGAAACTATATCTCCAATAGATTTAATAGATTCTCCTTTATTGGTTTGAATGTTAAAAACGCATTCTTCAATAGCATTTTGATTTATAGCTATATCACCTAATTTTACCGAAAATTCAACATCATCCATTTGCATAGATTTTAAATCATTTTTGATATTTTCTTCTAACTCCCTAGCGGCCTCTAATCGTTTTATTAATAAAAATTTAGCCTGACTTAATAGATCTTTTTCAATTTCAACTTTCTTCGATAGCTTATCCTTTAATATAACTCCAACATTTTCAGAATTAGCAATTTTATTATCGAGTTCCCTCTTATAAATAAGTACTGATTCAATTGTTCCTCCGTACTTACGTTTTAAATTATTTATTTTTAATAACTTATCTTGTAATTCTCTTAGTTCATTATGGTCGTAATCATAATTCTTCAAAAGCTTGGCTGCTTCATACTCTAAATCTGAAAATTCATGATGCAAATCATTTAATCTATCAATCATATTATTTATATTTTCTGATTTATTTGGAGTTGATTTTAATTTATTAGAAGTTTTAGCAAACAATCCTAATATATTAGAAGATGAATCAATCGTTGACAAATTTCTAAGATAGTTAGCAATTTCTTCATTTTCTTCTATTTCTTTAATTTGCTCTTTTAAAACCTCATCCTCATTAATATCAATAGAAAAACTTTTTAATTCTTTTAGCTGATACTCGTAAAGTTCTTTATTTCTAGAATAATCTTCACCATCCGCTACAATTTTTTCTATTTCATTATTCAATATTTTATATTGATCAAATAATGTTCTATAATTAATTAGTAAGCTTTTATTATCTGCAAATAAATCAATATATATTATATGGTTATTACTATCTAACAATAAATGCTGTTCATGCTGCCCATAGGATTCCCAATTACCTTCAATGAAATCTAAATATTTTTTTCTACTAAAAATCTTACCATCTATATAATTTATGGTTTTAGTATTAGTAAAAACTCTTCTAATTTGATATGATTTTGAATTAATACTGACTAAGCCAGATATCTCACAACATGATTCTCCTTTTCGTATATTTTCTTTATTAAAAGGCTCCCCAAATAGATAATTAATTGATTTATAAATAATAGTCTTACCAGACCCAGATTCTCCAGTCAAGACATTAAATGAAGGATTGAGTTCAATCTCAAGTTCATCAATTATAGCAAGATTTTTAATGTTTATTTTTTTTAACATAACGATATATTAAAATACTGATAATACCTGCAAGTAATCCATAATAATCATAAAAAATATCATAAATATCTGGTCTTCTTTTAGGGGTGTAATATTGTAAATACTCTGTTATTAAAGGTAATGAAAAAATAATAAACAAAATCAAAAATGAGCTTAAATAATTTTTAAAATAATATTTTTTAAATCCTAACAATGAAATGGAAAAATACATTATGAAATGAATTACTTTATCATACTTATGAAGATTTAAGCTTTTTAAGCTATCAAAAGTATAATATGAAATGATAATGATAAATATAACATTAACAGATAAAATTATAGTATTAAAAATCATAACTACATCCTGAGCTCTGATTGAACTTTAGAAATTTCAGAAATAATTTTTGAAGCAGAAATATGCTCATCACCTTTTTTAAGAAGAGAAGCAGAACAATTCCCATGAATATAAGTAGCAAGTATTGCAGATTCTTTAAGAGCATAACCCATTGCAATATATGATGCAATTATACCAGATAGAACATCACCAGATCCAGCTGTTGCTAACAATTGATTACCATTTGATATAATATACATTTGATTTAAGCCATCAACTATTATGGTATTAGGTCCTTTTAAAACTAATATCCTATCTTCAAGCTTTTCTGATATTCCAGATAACACCTTTATTATATTATTTTTCATATTTTCTAATGGCAAATCTATGATTCTCGCTAATTCTCCGTAGTGTGGCGTAAGAATTGTTCTTTTTGGTATTTGAGAAAAACCATCTTTATTGTAGTCGGATATAGCCGTAAGCCCTGTTCCATCCAGAACACAACTACCCTTAAATTCTTTTAATACTTTAGATATTAATTTAATTGAATCAGCATCCTGAGATAATCCTGGTCCAATAAGAAAACAATCTGGCCAATCAAAATACTCCTCAATTTCTTGAAAACTATTAATAGATAAAAAGCCTTTATTATTATCTTCTAGCAAAATATCCACCGACTCTTTATTCATACTCATAATAGATTTTAAAGAACTTGGTACAATTTGCTTCAAAACTCCTGCCCCAGAAGCGATGGCAGATTTACTAGCAAGTAATGCTGCTCCAGTATATGCTCCAGAGCCAGATAAAGCCAATACTTTCCCCTTCGAGTATTTATGGTGACTAATATCTATAGGTTCTAGCATGCTTGATATATCTTTTTGATCAATCAGATTTAAGGTACTACCAACATCTATATCTGAATGACCTATCGGGTAGAAAAATAGTTCTCCCGTAGCGATATAACCTTCTGATAAAAAATGAGCAACTTTAGGATATGTAAATGATATAGTTTGTTTTGCTTTAATAAATACATTTGCAGTAGAACCCGTACTTCCAAATACTCCTGATGGAACATCTATAGATAATATGTTTTTTATTGACTCCAATGATTTAATTACATCATAATAATCACCTTCTATTTTTCTATTTAATCCTGTTCCAAATATCCCATCAATAATCCAATCAAAATTAGAAATATCATGAATATCTTTTATGCTGAAAATTGTTTTAGGATTGAGGTATTTTGAAGAAGCTGTTAGATTAATATTTTTTTTATCAATAATCAAAAGCTTAGACTTAATATTATTTAAATTTAAATAATAATTACAGACAATAGCATCTAAACCATTATTCCCAACACCTGCAATACATAAATATTTTTTTTTGAATGGTTGGTTGATTTTTTCTATTATATGGTAAGCTATTGACTTCCCAGCATTATCTATAAGTTCTTCTTCTGATATTATTTTACTACTTATGGAAAATTCATCTAGCTTATAGGCCTGTTTAGAGTCAAGGACCTTAATCATTAGTTTTTAAGATAGCAAAAGATATAGCATGATTGTTAGTATGAGATATCGATATATCAATTAATTGAGAATCAAAATCATCCATCATTAAAAAAGGTCTACCATTTTCTTTATTCCCAATACAGATTTCTTTAAATGAGAATGAGATATTATCATATCTATTTGAAATAGCCTTCTTAACTGCTTCTTTAGCTGCAAATTTTCCAGCAAAATGTATTGATGGGTCTTTTTTATCCATACAATAATTAATTTCATTATCAGAAAATATTCTATTTATAAATTTTAATTTATATTTTTTTATTAGAGATCTTAATCTATCAATTTCAATTATATCTGTGCCTATGTTATACATGTGAATTATTTTCCTTTTCAACTATATCAATAATCTCACTAATATCATTCAAATCATAATCTGCTCCAGATTCCAACGTCCCAAACATATCTCCATATTTCGCAAATGCAGTTTTCATATTTAATTTTTTAGCTCCAATAACATCTCTTTCAGGCCAATCTCCAACCATTAATATTTTACTTGGGGATATATTCAATAGATTAGATATTTTTTTAAAAGGTTCAGGGGATGGCTTCCTGCTACCTGTATCATCTAGCGCAACTACAGAATCAAACAAATGATGCATTTTTAGTGAATACAATCGAATCCAGGCCTCCCTATTGGGTGCATCTGTAACTACACCAAGCTTTAATCCCATTTTTGATAGTCTAATTAAAGTGCTATTCACATTAGGATACAAAACCATTGTGGCATCTTTTATCTTTTTATATGAAACAATAGCTGCAGCTTGATATTTATGGATTAATTGACCACACTCTTCTATAATAAAATCATCAAAAACTTCCTGATACTCGTATCCTTTACTATCATATATTTTATATATATTTTTTTTTGAAAGGCTAAAATCAATATCCATACCAGCTTCAATCATACCATGTATAGCTGCATCAATAGACATAGATTTCATTTTCATGAAATCCATCAAAGTATTATCTAAATCAAATATAACAGCTTGGATCATAAATAATTTCTATTTTTTTATATTTATTTACCTTTACTTAGCAAATCTAATTCATAAACAGCGCTGGCTCTCCAATCTTTATCTTTTTTTGCCATTTCAAATGCATCCTTTGCTGCAGCTTTATTCTTTAATTTTTTTTCTGCAAGACCAAGATAATACCATCCTGCCCCTGCACTTCTCCTGCTATGTTCTATAGATTTTTTTGCATACTTTCTAGCTGTTTCGTAGTCACCCTTAGAATTTGAAATTTCAGCTAATAAATAATAAGATTTAGAATTTTTTTCATTCAAAGAAACTGATGATAAGAGATTTTCAGTAGCTTCATCAATTAACTCTAATTGCATATTAACTATTCCTAAAGTTTCATATGCTTTCTCATAGTTAGGGTTGATGCTAACAACCTTCTTTAGATATCCTTTAGCTTTTTGTATATCTGAAGAAATCAATATGGTCCCTAGCATATAATAAGCTTTATAAAAGTTAGGATCAGCTTTAATTGCTTTCTCATAATATATTATTGCATCAGGAGCATTCCTTTCCTTTCGATATATATTAGCTAACATCATAAGCGACTGAGCCTGATTGCTGTCTACTTCAAGATTTTTTAATAAATATTTTTTTGCATTATCATAATCTGTTAAAACATAAAATGATTTAGCTAAATTAAAATAAGCTTGTTTAAAGTCAGGGTAATAAGAAATTGCCTCTAAATATTTAGGAATAGCAGAATTATAATCTTGTCTCTTAGCTGCTTGGTCAGCTTCTTTAGATATTCTTTGAGCTATTGAAAATATAGCAGTTTTATAGATTTCTTTATTAGGATTAAGCTCAGAAGCTTTTTTAAAATCAGCTATCGCATTCATATATTCCTCTAGACTTCTATAAACTTCTCCTCTTTTATAATAGGCTAGAGATCTATCTGGATATTCTTTTATTATATTATTAAAATCTCTAATAGCTTCTTGGTAAAGCTGTCTTTCAATTGTTTTATTTGCTCTATTTAGAAGCTCTAAATAGTCCTGTAAAGAGAATGATAATGCTTTATAATCTTCATTTTTTGGGTCAAATTTAATTGCACTATTTAAGTTTGTATTAGCACAGCCGATATCATCATTAGCTAAACAAGTTTTATACATTTCAAAATAAATAGCTGGATCCTCACCATTATAATTTGATCCAGAATCATTTTCCAATGAAAAACTAAAAGAAAAAAAGAATAATATAAAAATTTTATACATAATGACTCCTTATATGTGCTGAAGGCGGGACTTGAACCCGCACGGGATTTCTCCCACTGCCCCCTCAAGACAGCGTGTCTACCAGTTCCACCACTTCAGCTGAAAAAAATTATTTATCAGTTGAAGGGGATTCTTCTATTTTTACTTCTTTGTTAGAATCTTCTTCTGTGATTGATTCTACTTTAATTGGAACTTCAGCCCCTGGAATTGATTCTTCAGTTTTATTTTTCATAATTACTGACTCTGTAGAATAATTCATTTCTGAAGCAGGATTATCAATGACGTTGATAAGTATAGCTAATGACATAAAAATTACAGCTAATACAGTAGTAGTCTTAAGAAGCAATGAGTCAGCACCTTGACTACCAAGAGCGCCATCAAGAAAATTATTTCCACCTCCAATAGATCCCATACCACCAGATTGGCTAGTTTGCAATAAAATAATTCCAACTAGAAGCAAGCAAACTATTACAAAAACAAATAATACTATTGAATATAACATCTATATTACCTTTCATTCATAATTGAATAAATACTATAAAATTCTGAAACATCTAAAGAAGATGTTCCAATTAAAAAACCACTTATGTTATCTAATTGAATTATACTATCACAATTAGTTTTTGAAACACTACCACCATATAAAATAGGAATATTTATTGATATTTTTTGCAATAAATATTCTTTAATCCAGTCAACTACTTCTCTAATCATATCAATTTCTGCTGATATCCCTGTACCTATAGCCCATACAGGTTCATAAGCAATAATTATTTTTTTATTTGTATTAATATTATTGAGAGCTATATCTAACTGATGCTTTAAAATAGAAAATGTTTCATTGTTTTTTCTTTGTTCTAAGCTTTCACCTATACAAAGAATAGGGTTTAGGCCACCATCAATCACAGTGCGCATTTTATCATTTAAAATGACATCCTCCTCAAAAAAGCACTGTCTTCTCTCTGAATGGCCTAAAATCACCCATTCACACTCAATTTCTTCCAACATATCAATAGAAATCTCACCAGTATATGCACCTTTTAAATCTTGGTGAACATTTTGAGCTCCTAGCTCAATTGTGTCACTAGAAATTCTATTCGCAGCTTCATTTATAGAAGTAAACGAGGGACACAAAATAATCTGGGTTTTACTATTTTGCAAGTTATTTTTTTGCAATTCATCAATAAAATTAACAGAATCTGATATATTGAAATTCATTTTCCAATTTGCTATGCAGTAATATTTCATTTTTTTAACGCCTCCAGTGCAGCGAGCTTATTACCTGATAACATCTCAAGAGATGCTCCTCCTCCAGTTGATATATGAGTAAATTTAAGATTTGAATTAAAATTGTCAATAGCTGAAACAGTATCTCCACCACCAATCACTGTAATTGCTTGATTATTTTCGCTGACTTCATTTAATGCTGATGCAACAGATTGGGTCCCTGTTGAAAAATAATTATTTTCAAAAAATCCCATTGGTCCATTCCATATAATCATCTTTGAAGAATTAATGAATATATTAAAATTAATACAAGTTTCAGGTCCAATATCTAATCCAATATCATCAGAATCTAAAGAATCTATATTTTTAACTTCAATTGTAGTTGGGTCATCAATATCTTTTGCACAAACAACATCAGATGGGAGGATTAAAGAGACTCCTTTCTCCTTTGCATTTTCTATTATATCCAATGCTTTAAATTCAAAATCTTCTTCAAATAAGGAATTGCCAATCTCATAGCCCATCGCTTTCAAGAATGTAAAAGCCATCCCTCCACCAATTAATATCATATCAGCTTTATCAATAAAATTATTAATCAAGTTGATTTTACTACTTACCTTTGCCCCACCTACAATAATATTTAATGGTTGAACAGGATTATTCATACTATCTTTTAAATACTTAATTTCATCTCTCATAAGAAATCCAAAAGCTTTATCTTTAAAATATTCAGTCAATCCTACATTGGAAGCATGTTTCCTATGGGCTGTCCCAAATGCATCATTTATATATATATCTGCATGTTTAGATAATTTTTCTGAAAAACCAAGATCGTTATCACACTCACCCTTATGAAATCTTAAGTTTTCAAGTAATAAAATTTCTTTAGATTGAAGAGATTTGCTCATCAACAGAGACTTATCTGAAATACAATCTTCTGAAAAATAAACATTTGTGTCTAAAAGATCTTCTAGATACCAAGAAATAGGTTCTAAACTTAATTCTTTATCATTCAAATCTTTAGGTCTCCCCATGTGTGACATTAAAACAATAGAAGCATTTTGATCTAAACAATATTTAATAGTATCAAGACTACTTCTAATACGAAAATCATTAACTATTTCATTATTTTCCATAGGGACATTATAATCTACTCTAATCAAAACTTTTTTATTTTTTATATTGATATCTTCTATAAAATTCATAATTATACTGTTAAATTACTATCCTTTTTAACATCTTTAAGATTCACAGATACAATCTTAGATATTCCCTTTTTTGCCTGAGTAACACCATAGAGATAATCAGATCCCTCCATAGTTAATTTATTATGAGTAACTATAATAAACTGACTATTTTTTGAGAACTCTTTTATAACACTATTGAACCTTTTAATATTTAAATCATCTAATGGAGCATCTACTTCATCTAAGATACAAAACGGACTAGGTTTCACAAGATAAATGGCAAATAAAAGAGAAATAGCTGTTATGGCTTTTTCTCCGCCTGACAACATCCTTAGACTTTGGGTAGATTTCCCAGGAGGGGTTGCCTTAATAATAATTTCTGCATCAAGGACATCCTCACCCTTCAAGTCTAAGCTTGCTCTCCCCTCTTTATAAAACATATTATAAGTTTTAGAAAAATTAATCTTAATTTTTTCAAAAGTCTCTTCAAATCTTCTCCTGGCTTCAGCATCAAGTTTAATAATAGTCTCTTCAAGGGACTCTTTTGATTTCACCAAATCATTATACTGTTCTTCTAGAAATTGGTATCGTTCAATTTCAGCCTCGTGCTGTTCAGTGACCTCCATGTTTACGGGGCCTATTTTATCTATAGACTTACTATTCTTTTCAATAATATTGGATATATCATCTAAAGATAATTTTTCTATTTTTTTAAATTGACTATCATTAATAGCTGAAACATCAATTTCTTTTAAAGCAGAAATCAAAAAATCTTTTTCACTTTTCATTTTTTCTATTTCTACAATTATATTATTAATCTCAGAAGTACTAGATTCTTTTATACTTCTCTTATCTTTTATATCTGATTGATAAACTTGAAACTTCTTATATTCAGTGGAGTATTTATCATTTAATTTATCTTTAATTTTATTTAGTTTTTTTTCATTAATATGAAGTTCCTTTAAATCTAATTCATATTTATTTTTAGATATATTTAAATCCTTAACTAAATCATTTAATGCTTTAATCTCATGATCATATCTGACTATATCTGTTTTAATATTATCACCATTTTCTGTTTGATTAGAAATTCTATCTATAAGAGAGTTTCTATTATTTGATATTGTAATTAAATCAATATTTTTTTCCTGAATAATTTGTTTAGAAGAAATTAATTCATTATTTAATTTTTCAATAGTTTTAGATAGCTCTCTATTCTTCATATCTAATTCTAGCATCATTTTAGTTTTTTGCTTTAATGAATTTGATAAATTTTTATTCTTAAATTTAAAATCTATAATTTCTTTTTCTAATTTAGATATATTTAGCTTAATTGATCTAATCTGATTATGATTTTCCAAATTAATAAACTTCTTTTGTTCTATATCAATTTTTAAATCATTTACTAATGTATACAAAGCCTCTTTCTTCGCTATATTTTCTTCAATTTTCATTTTTAATTTCTGCTGTTTTGAATTAATAGCATTTATTTCTTTTTCATTATTTATAATTAATGTTTTTTTTATTTTATTAATTTTCTTTTCAAGATTGCTAATTTCAATATTAACAGACATTTTAGACTCATGCATGTTTGAATTGATTTTCATTGTACCTGTTTTAGTAATCATATCACCTGATAGAGTGATATAATTATTTAGTTTATTCATTTTCACATTTAAAGAGTCCACTAAAATAAAATCACCTATCAATAAGCATAATAGGTCCTCGAATTTTTTAGGATATTTTATTTTAGATATTAGATGAGAGCTTGTAATCGACATATTAGATTTATTGATTTTTTCAAGAACAATAATATTAAATGACATTTTCTTTTTATCTAATACTTTTAAAATATTCAGCGCATTGTGAAGTTTATCTACGACAATATAATCTGAATACTCTCCAAGCGCTATTGATATAGATTGGAGATAGGAATCTGAAGCTGAAAATATATCTGATACTCTACCTATCACACCTTTGTATTTTGATATATTTTTAAATAAAAATTCATTACCGCTCGTTAAGCCCTCTTTTGAAATTAAAACCTTATTATAAAAATCTATTCTATTAGAGAACTCTTTGATATTTGCTTTAAATTCTTCAGATTTTTTAATTTTATCAATAAGGTTATTAGTTAGTATATCATTTTCTTTATTCAATTTAATTAATAATGAGTCTTGTTTATTTTTTACTTCTTCGGACACCTTAAGTTCTTTTAGTAAATCATTAAGCTCATTATTAGTATCATTATCAATTTTTGAATTTAGATGGATATCTTTTTCAAATGTTTTAATCAAATTATTTTTCTCATCAATTAATCTATTATTTGAATCTATAATATTTTTATCTATATTAATTTCAGATGATAATTCATTAATTTTTAGATTAAAATCTTTATTCTCATTATTTAATTTATATAATTCATTTTCAAGCTTATTATTTGAAGATAATATTTCATCATGCTTAGCCTTTACTCTACTAAATTCAGGATTTACTTTTTTTAATTTATTTTCTATATCTACAATATCTTTTTGAATAGATTTTAATTGATTCTTCTTAACGATTACTTCATTACTAAAATGCTCAATCTTACTTTTTGAATTACCAATTTTTTCAGTAGAAACAATAATATCTTGGTTTCTATTAATAATAGAATTTTCAATATTTTTAATTTTCTCTTGAATATTTTCTAATTCTAATCTGGTATCCTCAAAATTCTTTTGAATATTTTCAAGATCCCTTTCTTTTATTCTAAGATTTTCACTAAAACTTGCATTATTTTTTTCTTTCTGGTCCAAAGAGCTTTGAAGTGGTGATATTTTATTATCTAATTTTTCAATACTTCTTTTATGATAAATATGCTCTGCTACTATTAATTCATTAGTCAATACCTTATGCCTATCAAATCTTTTCATTTGAAGCTTTAATTTTTTAACACTTCCTTCGACCTCACTCATTATATCAAAAATTCTATCCATATCTGACTTAGTAGCAATCAGCCTTCTATTTGAAGAGTTCTTTTGCTTATTATAATTATTTATACCAGCAGCTTCATCAATCATGCTCCTTCTATCAGTTGGATTTTGAGATAATATTGACTCTATCATTTTTAATTCAATTACAGAATAAGCGCCACTACTCATACCTGTATCTATAAACATATCATGAATATCTTTTAGTCTACACGGTGTTTTATTAATATAATATTCACTATCTCCACTTCTATAATATCTTCTTTTAATCTCCACAACATCATATTCTAAAGGAAGCAAGTTTTTATTATTTTCTATTGTTAAAGTAGCTTCACAGAACCCTAGTGGTTTTTTTTTCTGAGTACCATTAAAAATAACTTCTTCCATTTTATTTGATCTTAAAATAGAAGCTTTTTGCTCACCAAGAACCCATCTTATAGCATCTACTATATTTGTTTTTCCGCATCCATTAGGGCCAACAATCGATGTGATTCCATCAGTAAAATCAAGAATAGTCTTATCTGGGAATGATTTGAATCCAATAATTTTAAGCCTAGACAAAAACATTATACGCTTAACCTGGAGGCCAATTGAATGACCTACCTCCTAATAAATGTAAATGTATATGATATACGGTTTGCCCACCATAATCATTACAATTAAATACTAATCTATATCCATCTTTATCAATTTTCATTGATTTAGCTATATTCTTTGCTATAAATATCATTTCACCAACAATTTTTATATCGCTCTCTTTTATATCATTAATTGTTGAAATTCTTTTTTTAGGAATAACTAAAATATGAATAGGTGCTTGAGGATTTATATCCTTAAATGCTAAATAATTATCATCTTCGTAAACAATATCACTAGCTATTTCTTTTGAAATTATTTTATCAAAGATAGTATTTTCCATAATATATATGACCTATTTTATAATTAAGAAGAAGTAGAATTTAAAACGAATATCATTAATCAGCACTAATATTATCGATTATTTCAACTCCCCTAGAAAAATTAACTTTATAAGTATCCACGTCTATATTAAACTTTCGCTTGTAGTTTTTAATAATATAATTATAATATTCTTCTTCTTTTCCTTGCTTGATGAGATTAATCGAGTTTCCACCAAACCCCCCTCCCATAATTCTTCCACCATACCAGTATTTGAATTTAGATGACAATGAAACTAAGTAATCAAGCTCTGGGCAACTCACTTCATACAAATCTCTTAAACTATAGTGAGAATCAACTAATATTTTTCCAATTTTTTCTAGATTACTACTAATTATAAATTTTTCCATTTCATGAACTCTATTATTTTCATCCAAAACATGTTTTAATCTTTTAAATAAAATTGGTTCAACATCTTTAATTGCAAGTAGATCCTTATCAGAAATTCCTCTAAAACTAATTTCTTTTTTATACAAATTTGATAATAACGATAATCCTTTTTCACATTCTTTTACTCTCTGGTTATAATGTGTATTAACCAATTCTCTTTTAACCTTGCTATCAATAAGTATCCAGCTAGCTTTCATTGGTTTCATTTTCACGTAACTAAATACCTCTCTATTAAAATCTATCTTCAAAACATTATTTATTTTACTTAATTGAGAAGCAGAATGATCTAATATGCCACTTTTAATACCAATATACTTATGGTCAATTTTCTGACATATTCTAATCTTATTCTTATCGGATTCATCGATTTTGAAAAGTTTTAAAATAGCATTAACAGTAGCTATTTCGATAGCAGCAGAAGAAGACATTCCTTTTCCTATAGGTAAATTTGAAAAAATTGAAATATTTAATCCATTTTTAATATTATATTTTTTAAAAATTTCATTAACGGCGCCCAAGATATATTTATGCCAACCTTTATAAGATATTAATTCATCTAAAGATGTAAATAGAGAATCATTAATCTCATCTGAATACGCATTAATTGAATTAGTAGTATTTTTTGATATTGCTGCAAATACATATTTATTAATAGCTACCGGCATTGCAAAGCCATCATTGTAATCCGTATGTTCTCCAATTATATTTATACGACCAGGAGCTATTGCAATTATTGCAGGATGAGTATCATACCGATTGATATGATCCCTTTTTATTTTTATTATAATATCATTTTTATTCAATTTTATTTATAAGAGTTTAACACTGCAATATCATCAATCGTATTTATACCCATTAAAGTCCAAAATTCTTTGATTAAAATAGGATTTATTTTATATCGATTACTAATATATATATTAATAATATCAGTCAAATTGTATTCATTGGTTTTGGGATCTTTTCGAAGACCAACAATATGTTTTAAAAATAATTGTGAATTGAATAGATATTGAGAGGTAAATAGATTATTAAGATATTTTTGTTTATCTATTAAGTGAACTGATTCTACAAGCTCAATTAATTCGTTATCATTAAAAATTAATCTAGCATATGGTAAATCAAATGGAAAGAGCGAATATAAAAAGGTGCAATCTGATTTAGAATTTATATGAGAAGAAATCATTGTCGATATATTATTAGAATTAATAAATGGAGTATCACCAACAAATACAAAAAAATTTTTATATTTTTTGATATAATCAATACACTCTAAAACAGCACTCCCTGTACCATTTTGCTTATATTGTATAACATAAGACGACCTATCTTTAATATGATTAATAACCTTATTTTTTTGATGTCCAACTACTGTTAGAAGATCTAGATTGGGAATCGTAGAGAATGAATTAAATAAATGATCTATAATTGGAGTACCATTAACTTTATAAAGAGGTTTTGGGATATCAGTAGATAATCTTGTTCCTTTTCCTGCAGCTAATATGATAACAAGATATCTAGAATTATCTACCATGATTTACTATATCTACAAATTTTTCAGAACCTTTCTTTAAGGTTCGTTTTTGATTATTAAAATCAACATGGTACAATCCAAATCTCATATCATAGCCAAAAGCCCATTCAAAGTTATCCATAAGTGACCAGTAATAATAACCTACAACATTATATCCATCATCTATTGCCTTGCTTACAGCATAAAGATATTTAGTTATATACTCTGACCTAATATTATCATCTTTATCTGCAACACCATTTTCTGTAATTAAGATTGGGACTTTTAGACAAGATACTAACTCAATAGCTCTATAAATTCCTTCAGCATATATAGTATATGGCATATCTGTCATTATATCCTTAGAATGATATTTTAACTCTGAGTAATCTTTTTTAAATAAATTAAATTTTATATGATTATGAGAATAATAATTTAATCCAAAAAAATCTAGAGAGTTTTTAGCCTCTAAGTTTTTATGTGTTAACCACATTAATCCTGGAATTCTAAATTTTAGTTTTCCAGTCTTTAAAAAATTAATTGTAGACCAATTAAAAATATGATTAAGAGCGATAGTAAAGAGCCAATCAAATAAATGATAGCGCCTCCATGGCTCAAATTGATTAATATTTTTTACTATCCCTATTTTTACTTTAGAACCATTTATATGACTTTTAAGCGCATGATATATCTGGACATGCGATTCTAATAAATTTTTAAATACATGGGCCGTTTTAGAACTATTTTGCTCCCCAGGAGGAAACATGCCTGTAAAATAACCTTGTACAGCAACAACTCCAGGCTCATTTATAGTACACCAATATTTCACCCTATCAGAATATTCATCAAATACTCTCTTGCTAAATGAAACAAGATAAGATATATTTTCTTTTTTTTCAAAAGCTCCTATTTTATCAAACCATATTGGATGAGAAAAATGATGCAATGTGATTACTGGCTTAATATTATTTTTCAATAAATCATCTATTAAATTAGAATAATGCCCTAATGCTTCTTTATTATATTTCCCCATTTCAGGTTCAATTTTGCTCCATTCAACAGAAAAGCGATAATGCCCAACTCCTAGCTTTTTAATTAATTTAATATCTTCTTTATATCTATTCCAGTGATCACAGGCCAATCCAGAAATCTGATTATCTTTAATATTAGGACTACCATCACTCTTCAGACCTTTTTCAAATTCAGACCAATTATTTTTACAATTCCCTTCTACTTGGTGAGAGGCTGTAGCCGTTCCCCAAATGAAAGATTTTGGGAATGATATTCTATTTATATCAATTTCACTCCAATTCCAGCGAAGCTCTTTATATCTTATATTAAAGAATATTGTTAAAAAGAATATTAATGTTAAAGTAAATAAAAATATAATAATCATTATTTTAATTCTCTAATTAGCATTCCAAGGCTTTAAAGCATCTAGATTAATCAATATAGTCCTTATGAAAATATCCTCTTTTAAATAAATAATAAATTGGCAATAATCCGGCTGTATTAAAAATTAATATCATAAAAAACCATTTTTTTTCATTATACTTACTAGCTATCCATAAAGATTTATATTTCCAATAGATTTCCCATAGCACCAATATTATTATGATATAATACATATAAATTATTTATGAAAGATCTAAAACAACTTTGCCGATATTTTCTCTATTTTCTATTCTAATATGTGCATCAACAATATCAGAAATTGGAAATATAGAATCGATTAAGGGCTTATACTTTCCATCCTCAATTTTTTTTAGAACACTTTCAAAGCTTTTAATATTTGACATCGTTGAACCTAAAATTGATAATTGCTTAAAGAAAATATGTGTAAGATTTATACCTACGTTAGAGCCCGTAGTAGCTCCACAAGTAACTATTTTTCCACCTTTGTTTAGAAGTTTTATACTAGTATCCCAGGTTTTCTTACCGATATGCTCAAAAACAATATCGACCTTATCTTTCCCTAAATAGTCTTTAATATTATAATAGAGATTTTTATCATGAATAAAAACTGCATCAGCTCCCAAATCTTCAACATATTTTATTTTTTTGCTACTCCCAACTGTTGAAATGATTTTTCTACATCCATAATCTTTAGCAATTTGAATTGCAGCAGAACCAACCCCCGAAGTACCACCATAAACTAATAAAATATCAGAATCAAGTAATTGAGCCCGCTCAAAAAGCATTTGGTATGAAGTCATAAAAGTTAATGGCATTGAAGAAATTTCTGTATAAGATAATGAACTTGGCATTTTATAAATATGCATAGGGTCAAGACAGACATAATCTGACTGCACTCCATTTTGAGTCTCACCTAATATACCATATGATGGAGAAAAGTTTTCATCCCCTCTTTTGGATAATTTACAATTAGAGTCATATATTCCTGGCTGGATAACCACATCATCACCAATATTGTAATTCTTAACATCTTTTCCTATTTCCTCAATAACTCCAGCGCCATCTGAACCCATTATCATTGGAAGATTAAAATTCATACCAGGAATTCCAGAACGAACCCATAAATCTAAATGATTAATAGATGCACTTTTAACTCTAATTTTAATTTTATCAGATTCACATAAAGGAGATTCGATATCTTTATATTTTAAAACATCTGGAGGGCCATGCTTTTCTAAAATAACTGCTTTCAATCGATCTCTCGGAATTCGGCATCTTGATATTTAATTTCTTCGTTGTTTTTATTTTTTTTAATTTTCGGCGAAGATGTATATCTTGAAATAAATCTAAATATTAAGATAAATAGTACTATATATAAAAAAAATGACATTACTTAAATGTTTTAATTGGGTTAAAATATCGAGTCCCTTCGCCAGGCTGTTTAATAAATTCTATAATTTCTTTTAAATCATTCTTATTATTAACAAAATCAATATCATTAGTATTAATAATAACTAAAGGCCCCTTATCATAACGAAAGAAATATTCATTATATATTTGATTTAAATCATCTATATATTTCCAGTCCATGTTTTCTTCAAAATTTCTTCCTCTTATTTTAATATTATACATAAGTCGATCAGTATCAGATTGAAGAAATATAATCAAATCTGGGTATACAATATTTTTTTGCAGTTCATTAGCAATACGATTATAAAGATCAAGTTCTATATCATTTAAATTCAA
>CETU01040964.1_pt1 | contig 19251 bp, 6 predicted proteins | sample 356531 | NCBI WGS metagenome assembly CETU01 (sample SAMEA2623488, study PRJEB7988) | marine metagenome | isolation source: saline water (ENVO:00002010), including
AGTTGCTGTGCAGATGCTAGATTCGCCTATTGCAACTGACGAAATTGATCTTGATAACGATGGTAGTATTGATATCTACCCAGGTGAAAAACTAAAAATGACTGACTGGCATTGGTTTAGTTGGTATAATAGACCTGGAGTTGTCTATCAGGAAGGAACGGCTGGTTGCTGCGCAGGAGATCCTGGGAAAGAACAGGCTAGAAATAAAGAGGAGATTCAGTATAAGGTGATGGCCGGAGATACTACTAATTTATCTGATGATGAAAAGGCTTGGTTTTTTCACGCCAACCCTCTTTTAGATGATCAGGACCCTATGTTTAACCCTCATTTTGATAGCGTAGAGGATTTAAAAGAGACAAGTTTCTTTGTAGAAGAGCCAGATGGACTTGACTGTGTTATGAAAATGACATCAGGACCATTTGATTTGGCTGTCCAAGACTCTGTTCCATTTTCTTTCTGTATAATTTATGGGCAGGATATTGATGATTTATTAAATAACGCTGAGTTTGCTCAAGTTATGTATAATGCTAAATATCAAGGATTTACACCCCCTTCAACCCCTGTAGTGGAATCAGAAGTAGGAGATCGATTTGTAAAAGTGTACTGGGATCAATCGGCAGATATTTCAAGCGATGTAGTTACGGGGTATCATGATTTTGAGGGATATAAAATATATAAAAGTATTGATGGGGGATTAAGCTGGGGAGAAGAGTCTGGTAAAATTTTTGATAATAATAATATCCAGGTTGGTTGGGAGCCCATTAAACAGTTTGATTTAAGCTTAGAAGAGGATTTGAATCACTGCGTTAAGCAGCCAAGGATAGGGAATTGTGATGATGACACATTACCTAATAATAGTGGGGCAGAGATATATGATACCTATAGAGGGATGGCTGTGAATGGTTATGATCCTCTTGCGCCATGGTTCTTCTTAGGTTCAGATACTGGCCTTCCATCTGAGTATGATGATGATCCGGATTCTGGTGAGGAATGCTCTGATTTAGATAACGACCCATCAACACCTCCTGAATGTAGGTATTATTGGATTGACCGAGACGTTATGAATGCGGTAGAATATACGTACACTGTTACGTCTTACGATACAGGTATCCCTGTATCAAATCAGGCTTATGGCAGTGAACAATTTAATGCAAATCCAGATGAATGGGCAGATCCAGATGGATATCAAAACATTGAATCTCCAAGAGGAACAACAACGCTTGATGATAATTTGATTACAGTTATCCCAGGCCCTCCAAGCACAGGTGATGATTGTGAGTTGGTGACGGTGGTTCCAAATCCATATCTTGTTAGATCGGGATTAAATGAGACTGAATATAAAAGAAAAATTTCATTTCAAAATTTACCAGATGAATATACTCTGACAATTTATACTGTATCTGGAGAGCTTGTTTGGTCTCAGACGGATTCTCATCCTGAAGCTCAGCCTGGAATGACTTTTTGGGATTTAAGAACAATTAATAATCAAGAACCTGCCCCTGGACTTTATCTGTTTACCTTAGAGACTAATGAAGCTCAGTCTGAATGTAAACACATTGGCAAGTTTGCAATTGTGAGATAATGATGAATTATATCTATAAAATATTATTATTTGCTCTAATTTTAAATGTTATTTTGGGACAAAATGCTCCAATAGCAGATCCGGGTGAAGATAGAATTGTTAATTTGGGAGATGTCGTTACTCTTGATGGCTCTGGTTCTAGTGATCCTGATGGTGATGAAATTATAAATTATATATGGACTGGTCCTAACAGTATTAGCTTGGAGGATACCTCAAATCCAGCAATCAAAACTTTTACGGCTCCATCTGAGCCAACTACTTTAACTTTTACACTATCTGTTGAAGATGCTACGGGAGATAGTTATGAGCCATATCCATCTAACGATATCTTTATATCAGAATATGGTGAAGGTTCTTCACCGAATCAGTATATCGAGCTTTACAATGGTACGAACGATGAAATTGATTTAACTGGCTATGAGCTTAGAATACTTAAAAGTGATAGCAGTATGGATTGGGATGAACCAGACTGGATCTTATTGTTTAACTCTAATACCTCAAGCTCTAATGCTGATTTTGATCTTGGTGAAGATGGTGATGAAATGCAGAGAGTTGATGTAGAGCCATTAATGTCGGGTCAAACGCTTATGGTTATCAGGCAAGGTGAGGGAGAAGATTTTGAGTTTAGTGGTAGAAATTATGTAGTATGGGATAGGCTGTCGAAGCTTGGTGGAGATGAGCCAATAGCTTTAATAAATAGCAGCGGAACACGAATTGATCAGGTTGGAAGCGCAGAAAATGTTACTGTCTACGAAGTCGCTGGGATTTCATCTGGGACCAAAGATCATACGCTAGTTAGAAAAGGTAATGTTGTTGATGGAAATCCAAATTGGGAAGAGTCTGCTGGAACTAATTCAGATGATTCAGAGTGGATAGTCTACGATAAAGATGATTTCTTTTCTGTATTTACACATGATTGCAGGTCGTGTGATGGTGAGGTTAATATATATGTAATGGCAGCACCTATAGCCAATGCCGGATATTTATCTGAAGGCTTAGAATATAATCAGGAAATATCAGATTTATCAGAAGCTATGCAAGTTTGCAGCCCATCAATAACTTTGGATGGTTCATTATCGACAACTTTTACTGGTGATATCACATATCAATGGGTCGAAGGGCAGCCTGGAAATGAAATCTGGGATGAAGGCGAAGAGTTTACAGATTATCCCGATGGCGTTTGGGATGGTGAAGAATTTACCGATATTGGCAATGGCATTTGGAATGAAGGTGAAGAGTTTACAGATGCGTTGAATGGTGTATATGATGAGAATGATGAAGAGTTTACAGATGCGTTGAATGGTGTATATGATCCTGGGCATGAAGATTTTACAGATGCATTAAATGGCGTATATGATTTAGGTGAAGATTTCACAGATGCATTAAATGGTATTTATGATGCCCCTGAACCTTTTCAAGACATGTATCTTGATGGAGCGTATACTACAGCTTACTGCCATTCAGTTGTTGGATATATAGCTGTATGCGATTATGCAGCAGCAGATTGTCATGTTTCAGAACAAGAAGAATGTGAAAATTATGGCTACATATGGGGAGCGGAGCCGTTTACTGATTTAAATAATAATGGCCTATGGGATGAAGGTGAGGATTTTACAGATATTCCTAATGGTATATGGGATGAGGGTGAAAATTTTACAGATGCATTAAATGGTATTTGGGATGAAGGTGAAGAATTTATAGATGCATTGAATGATGAATATGATGAGGGTGAAGAATTTATAGATATAGGCGATGGAGAATATAATCAAGGAGAATCTTTTACTGATATCAATGAAAATTCTATTTGGGATTATTACTGTATGGATGCTCAGTCTAACTGGAATAGTAGTTATAGTAATAAATGGTCATGTGAAAATGTTGGTTATTCATGGGTTGGTGAACCCTTTATTGATGTAGGTAATGGTATATGGAATGAAGGTGAGTTATTTACAGATGCGTTAAATGGTATATGGAATGAGGGTGAGTTATTTACAGATGCATTAAATGGTGTATATGATATGGGTGAGCTGTTTGATGATGTAGGTAATGGTGTTCGGGATGAGGGTGAAGATTTTATAGATGCGTTGAACGGCGTATATGATGAAGGTGAAGATTTTATAGATGCGTTGAACGGCGTATATGATGAAGGTGAAGAGTTTGTGGATGCGCTGAACGGCATATATGATGCTCCTGAATACTTTATAGATTCGAATTATAATGGAGTATGGGATGAGGGTGAAGATTTTACAGATACAAATCTAAACGGTATTTATGATGAAGGTGAAGAATTTATAGATGAATTAAACGGCAAATATGATGAAGGTGAAGAATTTATTGACATAGGTAATGGAGTATGGGATGAGGGAGAGTGGTTTGATGATGAGGGTAATGGCGTATACGATGAAGGTGAAGAGTTTGTAGATTTGCCGATTTCCAATAGATCTCTTTGTCAAGAGCAAGATGATACGGTATGGATAATAACTGATCAGATGTCTTTTTGTGATGAAAATAGCAATCAAATATGGGATAGTGGAGAGCTATCAAATCTACTTCCAAATACAATAGTTGTTATGACTGGTAGTTATGATGAGGAAGATTGTTTGGCTGATGGTGGATTTATTGATGAAAATATTATCTCGCCACAATTAGAATATAATAACAATAATGGCTCTCAGAAAGATTTGTGTTATTTCAATTCTGCTGAGCTATCAAGACGAAAGCCCAATGTTGATACTAGCACTGATTCATTCTGTGATACCGATGAGAATGGAATCTTTGATTTTATTACAGATTCGGGGATTAGTCGACAAGAATGTCAATGTGATCATATTGATGATGATGGTGTAGTACCTTGGATAGAAGGTGTGGTTCTATCTGGTGATTTTTCATTTATTTTAACGGTGGGTGATGGCCTATTACAGTCTGACCCATCTATATTAAATATTAATGTTGCTGAGAATTTATGCTCCACGCCTAAGATAGATGTTGTAGGGGTTGAATACGTTTCATTTTGTGATGAGAATTGCAATGGTGTTATGGACTTAGATGAAACTAAAGCGCAGGGTTTATGTACAGAAGAAAAAGATGAATGGATGCTTGATATCCCCCATCTAATAGATAAAACTAATGGTGTCTTAATTTATGATAGCGAGCAGTTTACTGATATTGGTAATGGCGTTTGGGATGAAGGTGAAGAATTTGAAGATTCTGGGAATTTGTATTATGATGGACCAGAGCCTTTTGAAGATGTGAACGGGAATTGTATTTGGGATCAGAGAGAGCCTCACCAGAATGATTATGCTACCACAACTGAAGCTGTTTCTGCTTGCGATGCCCTTGATGGTGAATGGACATATTTAGCCTCAACTCCTGGAGGTAGTTTTTGGGGTCAATCTCAAGAGATTGGATTTAATGAATTGTACTTTTGTGATTTAAATAATGATGATATCTGGGATCCCGGTGAAAAGTTTTATGATTGCAATACGACTCGAACTATATGTGAATATGATGAAGGTTGGGAAGAAGGTTTGGGTAATGGAGTGTATGATTCTAACTTAGAATTTCAAGAAGACTTTATAGATGCTGATGGTAATTGTTATTGGAATAATAATGAGCCATTTTTTGATCAAGGAAATGGAGTGTATGATGAAGGAGAGTCTTTTTCTGATATTGGTGATGGGTTCTGGTCTCCCAATGAAGAATTTATAGATATAAATTTTAACAGCGTGTATGATGCTGAGCAAAAGGTTTTAATATCAGGGTTAAATTCTACTGATCACGACCCAAGTTCACAAGTAGTATCGTATAAATGGACTGCGACTGCTAGCATTGATGGCGAGGAGATGGGAGGAGAAATCCAGATTGAAGTGGTTGATAGCTTATCATCCAATGGAGGCGTGATTAGCTTTATTCGTCCAGATTTTGATAATGCTGAAGAATTTACAGATGAAAATGGTAATGGGGTTTGGGATAGAACTGAGCCATTTACTGACTTAAATGGTAATAGCCTTTGGGATGATCAGTATGGAGATGTGGAATTAACTTTAAGAGTTACAGATGGTCAATCAGTCTCTCAGCTCATCGATACTCTAATCGTGAAATTTAGATCACCATCTGCCCCTGATATTCCAAGTTTATACGCTAGAGTTGAAGGTACTTATGTAGAAGGTGAAGAAACAGTGGGTATTGCTCTGACTTGGGAAACTTACCCGGAGAGCTCTATAGATGAATTAACAGGTTATTATGATTTTGAAGGATATAAACTTTATAAAAGTACAGATGGCGGGCAAACCTGGGGAACTGAGAGCGATAAGATTTATGTTAATGGAGAGTTTAAAGGTTGGAAGCCATTTAGGCAATGGGATTATACAGCTGAAGAAGATTTAGCTCACTGTATTTATTCAACTGGTAATTGTACGGACGGCAATAGAAATATTGATGTAGTTAATTATGATCCGTATTCTTATTGGATTAATATTGGTGAAAATACAGGAATTGCTTACTCCTATTTTGACACAGATGTTGTAAATGGCGTTGAGTATACATATGCGCTAACAGCATATGATACTGGTGTTTGGACTACATATGAAAGCGAGCTCACAAATTCAACTGAATGGTATGATTCTAACCCTAACCATTATGTTAATACTAATGGAGAGGGCATTTCATCTATAGAATCTGCATTGATTGATTTAGTTGAAGAAAAAAATGTTAGTAGAGTGATACCTGGGTATTACGCATCTGATGTTGTTTTTCCTACATTTGCTCAATCAAATGAAATTATTGTTAGAGATAGTGACAATAAAGGTAATGGACTCACTACTTATGAGATTACAAATTTAGATGAGCTTGAAGATGTGAGAATTAAGTTTGAAGTTGAGGCAGATCCTAGAACAGGTGCTAATATTAACTCATTTGAAGGCTTGCATACAGCTAACCCTACGTTATATGCTTGGAATTTAGATGGAAATTCAGATATGCCAAAGGAACTTATTCCTGGATATGATTATTCTGGATTGCTTAATTCTGAGATTGATTCTCTACTTGATCTTCCAGGTGCATATATAGATTACAACAACAATAAGATATATCACCCTGATTATAAAATAGAGGCGCACGAAATCAAATATCTTGATGATGATGATGGGACTTTTACTTCATTTGATGATTATACTGACTTTATATCTGGAACGAGGATGCGTTTTTTAAACCCATTAAGAGAATACGGGTGGACAAAAGAAGTAGTGGTTAATTTTAGTAACCTTGATGATTTGGTTTTTTATGAAACAGGTAATTCATCCGATCATACAGTTCCTATAATAGGTGAAAGCGCATTCCCTAATACTGAAAATAATAGCTTGTTTGGCCGAACTGGGTTTGAGTTAAAGTTTAATTATGATAATAGCACGACAACATTTGACAACCGTCCACCATATACATATCGAATTGAGTTTAGTAATGATGCGCAATATATGGTCCAAGAAGTGCAGCAAGATGGCCTTACTATGAGCTGTGAGGGCTCTAATAATGGCACTTTTGTCCCATTTAGAGTATATAATATGTTTACAGAGAAATATGTTGGGCTTAGGCATATTGATCGAGGTTGGCATAATGGAGGTTTAATAGGCCAAGTTCCAATGTTTGCTCCTGCTGGAGGATGTGAAGATGAGACTTCTATAGATAATTCTGGAAACTACACAGGAGATTGTGACTGTGTTTGGGGATTCTGGGAAGATGTCGTTTTTGTATCAGACACAGTAACGACTGCTTCAAATATAACTCCTCATCCTCAAACCACATATTCTCTTGAGCTTAGTCCTAGAAATAATTATCTAGAGGATGTGGAGGCTTGGCAGAGTCAATCCTACGATGAAGGTGATAAAGTTCACTATGGCGGGATGAAGTGGATTGCGCGCTCTGAGAGCTTTACAGATGAGGCTAATGGTGTTTGGGATTTTGGTGAAGATTTTACTGATAGTAATAATAATGGTATTTATGATAATGGTGAAGAGTTTGAGGATGCTCCTAATGGTGAATATGATAATGGTGAAGAGTTTATAGATGATAACTATAATGGGAAATGGGATTCCGGCAGTAATACTGATCCTCTATGTCCTCCAGGTCCCATATTTTGTGATACGAATGGAGATGGTATAGATGATGGCGGGGCTTGGAAAGTTATTTATCCATGGCAGAATCTTGAAGTAGACCCAGGGGAAACCATGTATATAGAAATTGAGCCTTGGACATGGTTCGCTGATGGAGATAATTGGATTGCAGATATAGGTAAGTTAGGGGCGAAAAAAGAAATAGATGACGATGTGCTTGCAGAGGTAACGGTAACCCCTAATCCATACAGAGGAAATAGTGGATATCCTAATAATGGGATGTATTTTAACCACCTACCTACGGAATGTGAAATAAATATATTCACCGTTTCAGGTGAAAGGGTACTTCAGTATCAATTTAATTCACAAAATGGCCCCAATGAAGGTGCTGAGTTTTATGGATCGTATGAATGGGATCTTAAAAATCAAAAAGGAGAACCCGTCGGTCCTGGTTTGTATATATACACTGTTGAAAGTTTAGATCATGATCATAAATATATTGGCAAATTTGCTATAGTGAGGTAACTATGTTTAATAAGTTTAAAATATTAACTATTCTAATACTAACTTCATCTCTTTTTGGTTTAAGAGATATACCTGAAATTGTGACGAAGGTAGGAACATGTGCAGGTAATTGGTTGAAGCTAGAAACTGGGGCTAGGGCTATAGGTATGGGTGGAGCCCATGTCGCTGTAGGTAATGGTATTTACGCTGCTCCGTACAACCCAGCATCAATAGGTTTTATTAAAAATCAAGATTCATATTTTTCAAGAACAAATTATGTGGCTGGAATAACACATAATGTTCTTGGGTATGCTAAGGCCTTAACTCCTACTGATTTTGCAGGTGTACATTTATTTTATATGGATTCGGGTGAAATGTTAGTGACAGATATAGATAATCCAGATGGGTATGGAGAATATTTCAAGGTTACAGCTTTTAGTTTGAGAGGAATTTATACGAAAATGCTAACCGATCGTTTAAAGGTAGGGGTTGCAATTAAGTATATCCGAGAAAATATATATACGACTTACATGCAAAGCTTCGTAGTAGATATTGGTTCAAATTTTGATACGGGTATTTATGGGACTATTTTAGGCATGTCTGTTAGCAATTTTGGCCCTCAGGTACAATTCCATGGAGAAGGTTTAGAGGTTATCGTTTCTGATGATGAGGATGTCGAAGGTAGATTAGAGAGAATTACGGATGAATTTTCACTTCCCTTAACTTTTAGGCTTGGTATTCAGAATGATTTAATTGGTCCAAAATCAGCATTAATGAATATTCCAAATCATAGACTATCTATTGCGGCAGATGGTATTAATTCGATGGATTATACTGTTTATGGAACTATTGGAGCAGAATATGCTTGGCAGGAAATGGCATTTTTGAGATTTGGAACTCATTTAGGTCATGATACGGCTGGATTGAGTTGTGGCGCTGGGATAAAGTATAGAGGCATAAATTTTGATTATGCTTATGTGAATTACGGAGTTTTAGAGACCACTCATCAAGTTGGTATTGGTTTAGAGTTTTAAAGAACTGTTACATTTAATTCTCGAAAATTTAATATTTTTTTCGTAAAATATAAGCGGATGATTTTTTTTACTATAACTATCAATGAAAGGAAGACAGTATGAAGTACTTCTCAAGTATACTTTTTGCATCTTTATTTGTGCTATCTTTGGCTTTTGCTAAAGATTTAAAAGTAGGCAAAAAAGAGCAAAATTCTATTATATATAATTCTAACACTTATAATCTAAGTGATACCCCAATCCATCAAGATCCTAATCAGTCTAGAGAACAAATTGATTTAATTTTTGAAGATTTTGAAAGTACTTCCGGTGATTGGGATAATACAGAAGGTTGGCAAGTAAATACAACTGAGTATCATAGTGAAACAACAAGTTATCATTCACCAGACTATCTTCCTACTGATGAAGATGGAGTGCCTACTTATAAGAGTTGGGATTTATTTTCACCTTTATATACTTTACCTGAATTAGGTGATGGTGAATCGATGCATTTCGATTTTTGGTTAAATTTAGACTTACCTGGAGCTGAGTGTGATGGTGATAGTTTTTTAGATGATTATTATGGTGTTTCTATACTTGATATCGCTTCATTAGCTTGGCATCCAAGTGATTATAATTCTACAGATGGTCCTAGTTGGTTTTGCGGATTTGAAGATATTGGCAATGGAAGTCCTGGCTACTTAGATGCTTGGGTGCAATACTTAGACACTCCATCATTTACAGTGCCAGCATCAGGTACTATGACTGCTGATATGTGGTGGGGAATTGAAGACCCTGCTGGTGCGGTTGTTGCAGGAACTTGTACTGATGGATGGGATCAGGCTAATGTTCAAATTTCTGTGGATGGCGGTGAAACTTATATGATGCTTAATGGTTCTGTGCCTTATGATTTTGGCTGTGGGTATGGAATGGTTTATAATGGCTTTGAGTGTAATACTGTTGGTGATTGCCCTGGATGGGGTGGTTATTCTAATGGATGGGAGAACGTATCTTTTGACCTGTCTGAATATGCTGGCCAAGATGCTATCGTTAGATTTGCATTCTATTCTGACCCAGCTTATAGCTCGGTTGATGAGCCTACAGCAACTGGTTTTCAAGTAGATAATATTGTTGTTTCTGGTGATGCTTTTAGTGATACAGCTGATGATGAAGATGCAATGAGTGTTTCTGGTGCTGTATGGGTAGACCAGTTTTATGATTACTGGGATGATGGTTCCACTTACGACCCAAGACCTGGTAGTAATGGATGGGAACAGTATACTGCTGGCCTACCATTTAATGGTAACGTATTTATGGATATAAGTGATTTTGCTGGCAAGGATGTTGTTTTCCGTTTTCAAACTAGATTAGGAGAATTGACAGGTGCTTGCGGAGAAGGTGAAGGTATGTTTATCGATGATTTTCGAGTGTATAAAGAATCGGGTGGTAGCTATCCTACTCCAACAGGGCTGATGGCTGAATCAGGCGATTCTGAGATTTATTTATCTTGGGATGATATGAATGGGTCAGGTGATAACGTAGATTTTATTTTTGACAATGACCCAGCACAATGGGGTGGAATTCAAATGTCTACTACAGGAAGCACAGCATGGGCTGGAGAAAGAATTGATTTAGTAGGAGCTTCAACTCTTCATAATATCTCTGTTCATAGTGGTCCAAACACACCAGGGGCGTCTACTACTATAGCTGTTTTTGGTTTACTTGGTTCTCTTTACAATAACTCCCCTATGTGGACTCAAGAAGTTACACTTAATGAGGGTTGGAATACTTTTGATGTAGGCTTAGATATGAATAACGGATATATTGTTGCAATGCAATTTACAAATGTTGAAAATGAAGATATGGTTGATGGAGTGTTTGCCCCTCTAGATGAATCTGCTGTTCCTTCAACAAATAGTATGGTATTGTTTGAAGGTGGAAGTTGGGATCTTTGGAGCGTGGCAGGTGCAACCGTTGGCGATGGTGAATGGGGTGTTCGTGCAAATATATCTTATGAAGGTGCTGGAGTTACATATAATGTTTATAGAGATGGGAACCCTGAGGCTGTAGCTTCTAATTTAGGCTCTGCATCTCATACGGACACAGGTCTTGAAAATAACACAGAATACTACTATCAGGTTACAGCAACTTATGGTGATGGTACAGAAAGTGATTATTCTGATATTATTTTTGCAACTCCATTCTCAAATACTGTACATGAAATGCTTCATGATGATGGCACTGCAGAAGCTTTTTGGAACGCGGGTTCAGGCAAGACAACTGTAGTAAAATATTCTGCATGCTCTGAAGGTGAGCAGCTGGTAAGATTTAAATGGTATCAAGAGTTAGATGCTGGAGCGTTTTATATTAAAGTTCACGCAGATAGCGATGGGTCTCCTGGTGATGAGCTATTTAGTAGGGTTGTTGCAGGCGGTCTAGTTGCTGGTTGGAATGAATATGATCTTTCTGGTGATGATTTGACAATGACTGGTGATTTTTGGATAGGAATTAGAGAGTTTAGCTCAACCAGACCAATTGGGGTAGATACTGATTCGAATGCTGGTTTCTCTCAAGAAAATTCCTCTGGAGATTTTGCTGTCGTTGATGGCAATGTGATGATTAGAGCGTTGCTTGATGAAGTAAATTGTGCGGAAGGTCCTGCATGTGAAGCTGGTGATGTTAATGCTGATGGTAATATTGATGTGCTTGATGTTGTTCAGGTTGTTAATTTTATTGTTGGCAATGCTACGCCAGGTGAAGGGCAAGAGTGTGCAGCTGATTTTACTGGTGATGGCAATATCGACGTTCTTGATGTGGTTCAGATGGTCGGCATCATTACTGGAGGATAGATTAGTTTGAAATTAAATACTTCTATTTTAATGGGGCTCCTTATAGGAGCCCCTTTTCTTATGTTTGGAATTAACTTGAATGATGAAAATTATAAAGATAGATTTTTATTTTGTTTAAGGTCTGAATATTCTCAGTTGGAAATTAACTATTTAAGTGATGATAGAACTTTTTCTATAGATAATAATAAGGATATTGACGAATTTCTAAGTAGTAATGGTATCGTTGGTGTAGAAAGATGGATGCCGAATGCCAATGAAAAGGATAATGACCAGGGGGTTTATTTAAATAGAATCTATAGAGCAAAAATTGAAAATGGTAGAGCAGATGAATTACCTAGCATTATCAATAAAATTCAATTAATTCCATCTGTATTATATGCGGAACCAGAAAATATACATAAAATAACATATACTCCAAACGACCCTAACGCTGACGGTCAATGCAGCTTAAATTCTATGAAGGTATCTCAGGCGTGGGATTTTTGGGATATAGCAAACGGAGTTGATTTTCCAGGAAACGACAATCAAAGCTATGTATTATTAGCCTCTGTTGATACAGGGGTAGACTATTCTCACCCTGATCTTCAAAATAATGCATGGATTAATCAAGGCGAAATCCCATCTTGGACTTTTGAGGCTGGATTAGATACGAATAATGATGGCTTTATAGAAGCTTCAGAATTAGTTTTATTTTTTGCATCACAAGGGATGGATTTTAATGGTGATGGTGAATATGATTTGAGAGATGTGGTTTATGAAGATAGTGATAGCGGAATTAATTCTCCTTTTTTAGATGGGATTGATGGTGATGGTAATTCTTATACTGACGATATTTTAGGTTGGGACTGTTCTGGTTATTATGGAACATCTAGTCAGCAAGACCCAGATCCGTTCCCAAAAGAAGATGCTACTAATAATGGCACTTGGGCTCATGGGACCCATGTTGCTGGAATTTTAGCAGCTACTACTGATAATTCTATGGGGATGGCGTCTGCTAGCTATAATGCTAAATTTATATCTGTAAAAGCATCTAGGGACAATCAGGCTGGAGAACCGGGAATTAATCATGGGTATCAAGGTATTTTATATGCAGCGAAGGCAGGTCATAATGATTTAAATGGCAATGGAGCTTGGGACCCGGGAGAGTCTTTTGCAATAATTAATAATAGCTGGGGTGGAGGAGGCTTTAGTAATTCTGAAAATACTACAATTAATACAGCTCATAATACATATGGTGCTGTTGTTGTTGGGGCTGCAGGTAATGGTGACGATGCTGGTGGCGATGAATATGCAGCTCATTACCCATCTAGCTATGAAAATTGTATTTCTGTTTGTGCTATGGGGTGCTCAGGGAACTGGGGAAATTGGGCGACTTATCATCCTACGGTAGATTTAGGTGCTCCTGGAGAGAGTATTTTTAGTGCGATTATTGGAAGTGGCTATGAGTCTTGGGATGGCTCATCTATGGCTAGTCCTAATGCGGCAAGTGCAATCGGACTGCTTAGCTATTACTACCCAAACTTTGACAATGATCAACTCCGAGAACGAATTGAAAGTACTGCCGATCAGATTGTTTATGAGCTTAGTCCTGAATTTGTCGATTGCAATGGTAGCTCTGGTGAGTATTGTCTTGGGGCTGGGATGGTAGATGTATATAAAGCTATAGGATTAACATTCTCACCATCAATTTCTTTTAATTCATACTCTATATCCCTGCTTAGTGGAGATGGGGATAGTGTTTTAGATCCAGGGGAGTCAGCTGAATTAGTTATTTCTATAGAAAATGAGCAAGGTTGGACTGATGCTATGGATGTTAATATAGCAATATTTTGTAACGACCCTAGTGTCCATATTATAAATAATAGCGCTTCGTATGGTAATATAGTTAATGGATTTTCATTTGATAATTCATCTAATCCTTTTTCCTTTTATACTGATGCTGAGGTTCAGCTTGGTGATATAAATTTTGAACTTCTAATAACAGCTACTGGCAATGATGGTTATACTTATGAAAATACCCTTGATTTAAATATTCCGGTATCATTAGATCAGGGAGGATTTCCATTTGCTACAGATTTTGAAATTAAATCATCTCCCCTAGTAGTTGATTTTGACAATGATGGTTCTTTAGAATTAATTTTTGGAGACAAAAATGGTTTAGTGCATGTAGTTTCTTCGTCTGGTATTGAATGGGATAATGATATATTCCCATTTGATACAGGGAATGAAATATGGGGTTCTCTTGCTTATGGCGATATTGATTTAGATGGTTTGAACGAAATTATAGTTCCATCGAAAAGCAAACACCTGTTTGCTATTGATATTAATGGGGTAGATTTTGATTTTGATGCAGGGCAATATCTAATGGGAACACCCTCTATTGGAAATTTGGATGATGATGAGTATTTAGAAGTCGTTGTATCTGGCTATTCTTCTGGAGGAGATATATTTATTGTTAATCATGATGGTAGTATTAATACTATAGTTGAAATTAATGAAAAATCAAGAGGTGGGGCTAGTCTTGCAGATTTTAACAATGACGAAATTGATGAAATTGTCATCGCTACTGAAAATAACGATATGATATGCAAGGTTGATCACGCTGGAAATATAGATACTTTATTGGTGATTGACGATAATTTCAAAGCATCTCCATCGATTCTTGATATTGATGGCCAGAAAACAATACTGATAGGTTCTCATGATAAGTCATTTTATGCTATTAATAGCCAAGGCGAGAATGTGTTTACAGTGGACGTAGAAGATGAGATAAATTCAACTGCATCTTTTTTAGAAAATAATTCTAATATTCTTGTTTTCTTTGGCTCAGATGATGGGCTTTTGCATGGATTGTATTCAGATGGAGAGCTCTTGCCTGGTTGGCCTGTTAACCTAGGTGGAGAAGTGGGGTCTCCAGTTTTTTCAGATTTAGATGGTGATGGTGATCCTGAGGTAATTGTTGGAGCTGGAAATAAAATTTATGCTATTGGTTTAGATGGCGTTTCTTATAATTCTAACCATTTTCCTATTCAAGTAGGATTCTCTGTGACAAGCGCACCTATTATTGCAGATATTGATGGCGATAATGATTTGGAAATTATCATTGGTAGTCTAGCAGACCTAATCGTTATTGATATTATGGAAGAAGGAGGTGTTAGCTCTAATTATTGGAGTATGGATAAAGGAGGGAATGGCAGGACGGGATTGTATATTGCAAGCTCATCTTGTAGTAGTGGTCAGCTTGGCGATTTGAATTGTGATGAAAATATTGATATTTTTGATATAATTATTGTTGTGAATATAATTTTAAATCAAGTAGACCCTGATAGTGCTCAGTTATGGAGTTCTGATTATAATCAAGATGGGAATATCGATATATTGGATATAACTGAAATTTTAAATTTGATTTTAGATTAGTTTTTATTGAAATATTTTATTACAATAAAAATATTGAATATCGTCACAAAAAGTATTAATATTTAGATGTGCGTTTTACAGATGAATAAATTTTTTAAACTAATATATTTAATCAATAACTAAGGAGAGGATTATGAAAAGATTATTGGTATCTTTGTTAATTGGTGTTTTTGCATTTTCTGTTTCATTTTCTGCAACTAAGGGGTCTGTTAAAGCTCCTAAATTACAGAAATTAGAAAAATCCAGAATGATGGAGAAAGAGCCTTCAATTGAAGCTAGAAATGCAGCATACTGGAATAAACCTTACAACCATTCAAATAGAAATGGCGCTGTAAATACATTGGTGGATTCTTCTGCTAATGGATATGGGTTAGTTAGTTCTGTTACTAGACCGATTGATACTAATGAGGATGGTGCTGTAGTTATGTCTTATAGACAGTTTGCTGGAACAGGTACAACTCATGGTCAATTAGGTTCTGCGACTTCTGAAGATGGTGAAGAGTGGGAAGCGTTTTATAATGTTAATGCAAACGGTAATCCTCCATGGGGTGGTGGTATTGGTGTAGGAAATGGTGGAGATGATACAGCTCAAGCCAGATACCCTAGTGCTCTTGCTAGTGAAGATTTTCCATATTCAGTCTGGAATGAGTATACAGGTGCTCAGCCAGGAGGCTCTGCTTATGGTGGAAGGCTTTATTGGAGCTATGATGATTTTGGATGGGGTGAAGGTTCTTGGATGTATCCTGAGCAAGTAGATCTTCTTTGGGATGAAACAAAAGATCTTTGGACTGCTTCTCCTGATATGTTTTCATATGACGGTGAGCTTACTGTAGCTGTAAGTGCAGCGGATTGGACAAGAAGTAATAATTATTTTCTTAGATCAGAAATCGTTGATGATGGCTTTATTGTTATGGGTGAAGAGCAAATAGTTATTGATGAAGCTAATTGTCTTACTGCTGGAGATGCTTCAGGTAGTTTTAATACAGCTCCTATTATTAGTATGAATGATGATGGTTTTGGTGTTATGGGAATTATAGGATTGTTCCCTGGCGGTGATGAAGGAACGAGTGAAATCTCTAACTTCCATCAGCCTATATTTAAAGTTACTGAAGACGGTGGTCAGACATGGCGTGGTCCAGACGAATCTGATGATTGTAGTTTTTACTATATAGGTGATAATTTATTTCAGCATATGATTCAAAATATGATGCCAGAAATTTATACGGATGAATGCGGCGGTTATGAATATTTCATATCTGACTTCTGGTCTTACTATGATTTTGATTATAAGCTTGATGCTAATGGTAATATTCATATTCTAATGAGTGTAGTTCCTTCTGATGATTATTATGTTTTCTGGATTGAAGGTGCTGGTTGGTATCACTTTACTATTGATAGTGAATATTTAAATAATCCTGGAGAGCCAATGTCTTCAACTGGTTGGAGTTATTCAAAAGTTGCTGCTATGGAAGATACTTGGACATTCTTATCAAATGATGGGCAGACAAGTGTTTGGGAGACTCAGGCAGCTTTATCGTTTTCTATGGATGACCCTGATGTAGTATGGGTTGCTCTAGATAAAAAGAATGAATATGCTTGTGGTGAGATAGTTGATGATTTTGGTAATGACGACCCATGCGATGATTTGTATGCATATGATGGTGTAAGTACTGATATCTATGTTTACAAATCTACTGATGGAGGAATGACTTGGTGGAACCCTTTAAATGCTACGCAGTCTATGGATGATCCAAGCGAATATCCTTCAGATTGGCTAGGTGCTTGTCCTGCTGGATTAGTTGTCTGCGGTCCAGAAGAGATGTATCCTCATGCTCCTCAGTGGAGTACGAGTGATGAGATGACTTTTATGTATCAAATGCCTAACTGGGGTTTTAATGAAATTGGTGATTTGCTTGGGCCAGACCATATGAATAGGGTTTATGCAGCCAAGGTAGAAGTTACTTCTGATACTGAAGATGCTGACCTTGATTGTGGCACTGATGGACCAAGCTGTACGGCTGGAGATACTAATGATGATGGTAACATTGATGTTCTTGATATTGTTTCTATTGTTAATAATATTCTAGGTACCATGGATTTAGATGATCTGGGGCAATGTGCTGCAGATATGCAAGGTGATGGAAATATTGATGTTCTTGATATTGTAGCTGTTGTTAATATTATTTTAGGAAATAGGGTGGCTGACGATGCGACTATGGTTAAATTCGTTAAGAGCTCAAATGGTCTTTCAATGAAGTCTGATGGATTTGTTGGAGCATTCGAAATGACTTTAACTCATGATGAGGGTTTTTCTCTTGAATTAATTTCAGATACAGTAATTGATGGTGTTTCTGCATATAATACTAATGGAAAAACAACTAAAATCGTAGTTGTTACTCCTTTGGATGGAAATATTTTTAATGCTAATAGTGATTTTACGGTTTCTGAGACTATTGTTGTTAATAGTAGTGATTATATTAATTCTGAAATTGTTCAGAGTTATGTGCTTGCTACAAATTATCCAAACCCATTCAATCCTAGCACAACAATAAGTTACGAGCTTGTAGGTGATAGTAATGTAAATATATCTATTTACAATGTGATGGGTCAAGAGGTAGCTAATTTAGTCAACGACTTTAAAGTTAGTGGATCTTATTCGGTTGTATGGAATGGTACTAACTCAAATGGAGTAGAGATGCCTTCTGGTGTTTATATTATGCAGTTAAACACTGATTCGCAATCTATCTCTAATAAATTGTCATTATTAAGATAATATAAATACTTGCTGAGTAGCAGAAATCTCCATAAATTTCTGCTACTCATAAATAAAATAGAATAAGGAGTTATAATAAATGAAAAATCTTTTTTTAACCTTAATGTTATGTAGTTCAGTTTTCGCTGCTAATATGCTTAGTGTATCTTCTATCACTGATGACGGCAACGGAAATGTGACTTTTAGTTTAGATTATATGTTTGATGAAGAAGTAGGTGGTTTTCAGCTAGATCTTCTTACTGATGGTTTAGTTACAGTTACAGGTGCAGAAGGTGGCGATGCTTCTGCTGCATGGTCTGTAAGTACAAATGGTGCAGGAACTATGTTAGGATTTAGCTTCTCTGGTGGTACGATGGCTGCTGGTTCTGGGCATTTTATTGATGTTACTGGAACTTATGATACTTCTAATGCAGGAACAAATGTTGCTGTTAGCGCTGTAGAGGATTGCGCTACTTTTGGAGCTCCATCTTGCAATGATGATGGTGACACTAGAATGGTATTATCTGACCCAACAGGAAGTGCAATGGAGTCTAGTTTCTCAACAGGATGTTGGACAGTAGGAAGTTCTGATATGTGTGATGTGCTTAGTAATGATAGTTCTCCATACAGCTTCGGATTGTCAAAAAATTATCCTAACCCATTCAACCCTACTACAACAATTGGTTATGATGTTGCTGTAGCAGGAGAAGTTAGTATTATTATTTATGATATGATGGGTAGAGAAGTGAAAAATCTTGTTTCAGATTATGCTAATCCTGGTTCTTATTCTGTAGTATGGAATGCTAAAAACAATCAAGGATTAGAAGTGTCTGCAGGAATGTATGTTTATAAAATGATTGCTGGAGACTTTGTTCAAGTAAACAAAATGCTTCTTGTTAAGTAAGTATCTTTTGTAGAACACTTCTACTTTCTATTTTATATAGGGGACTCTATCAGTATTTAGAGTCCCCTATCTTTTTTTAAAAAAAATAATATTTTTAAATAAAAAGTTTGCAATTAACTTTTTATT
>CETU01043879.1_pt1 | contig 19092 bp, 7 predicted proteins | sample 356531 | NCBI WGS metagenome assembly CETU01 (sample SAMEA2623488, study PRJEB7988) | marine metagenome | isolation source: saline water (ENVO:00002010), including
AATTCTGGATATGCTTCTCCTAAATTCTCTACTACTACATCAACTAATTTATACAAAAAAGCATCTTTCATATTCAAAACTCTACCAAATCTACACGCTCTTCTTAACACTCTTCTTACTACATAGCCCCTTCCATCATTAGATGGCATAACCCCATCTGAAAGTGAAAAAGACAACATTCTAATATGATCAGATATTACTCGATGTGGTATTCCATTAACTTTATCGTAACTAACACCTGACAATTCAACAATTTTATTAATTATAGGTTTGAATAAATCAGTATCATAATTAGATTTCTTATTGTTTAAAATTGCAACTAAACGTTCAAAACCAGCACCCGTATCAACATGCTTTGATGGCAAATCTTTTAATTGACCATTTAAATCTCTATTATATTGAATAAATACTAAATTCCATATTTCACGATAAGCTTCATCAACATTAACACCTTCTCTTGATTGTTCATCAATATTTTCACCTATATAGTAATGTATTTCCGTACAAGGACCACAAGGTCCCGTATCTCCCATCTCCCAAAAATTATCTTTGTGATCAAATTTTAAAATTCTATCAGGATTAACATCCGTATATTTTTTCCATAGTTCTCCTGATTCATCATCATCATTAAAAATAGTAACCCACAGTCGTTGTTTATCTAATTTCCATACTTTAGTTAAAAGTTCCCAAGACCACTCTATCGCTTCTTTCTTATAATAGTCTCCAAAAGACCAATTTCCTAACATTTCAAAAAAAGTATGATGATAATGATCAACACCAACCTCTTCTAAATCATTATGTTTACCACTAACTCTAATGCATTTTTGAGAATTTGTTGCTCTTAAATAGCTTGGTGTTTTTTTATTTAAAAAAATATCTTTGAATTGATTCATTCCAGCATTTGTAAATAATAAAGTAGGATCATTTATAGGTAGAACAGGAGCACTTCTTACAAATTTATGCTGCTTCTTTTTAAAAAAACTTATAAAATCTTTTCGAATCTGATTTGAGCTGTAATTCATTAAAAGTAAATTGAAGTTTCTATCTGAGTGTTTCTTACTGGTGTCCAATCATCATTACTATCACACTTTTCAATCTCACAAATATATGTTTGTCTTCCTTTGAAAATTAAAGCCATATTATCTGCAATATCTATTCCAATATTAAGACCAACTAAAGTGTTTTGATTAATATTAAACTCAAAAGGATTAGAAGTGTTTAATTGCTGATAATATAGTTCAGCGACTCTTACCTTAGGAATTATAGAAGTATCAATTTCAAATCCAGTATAAAATGAATTATTTTCATCGTCAATATATTTATTAGAATCATCATCCCATATTTCTCCTACCATATGTAAATAATTTATTGAAAATTGTAAATATTTAACAATATTAGCCGTAAGACCAATATTCAAACCCTTTAAATTTCCATATCTAAATAATTGACTTTCTTTAGTTATTAATTGACTTCCTTGTACCATAACACGATTGTGGTCGTAATTCTGATTCCAATACTGAAAAACAAATCTATCTGAACATTGTCTTAAATCCATTGTAAATGTTACTTCATAATTTTTACCTAATCGCCCTATCATACCAAAAGGAACTATACCATAGCCTAAATTTCTATCAAAATCTTCATATTCTAATTGATCTTCATTGTATGGATTCATTGTTTTTCCAATAAGATGAGCAAATTCTGAATATATTGTCCACCTATCATTGATATAATAGGAAAAATCTACTCCTAATCCTGAAATATTATCCTTTTCTCTAACTTTTTCTAAAGCATCTGGAACTTGATCTTCATAAAACAAAATCAAATCATGAATTTCTGAAATACTTTCTTGTTGCCCATCATTATCATAATCACAAAATTCTAAATTCTCACACAAAACTAAAGTATTATTCAAATTATCAATTGTCGTTTGAATAGTACTCCAATATTTATCATCATTTGGAAAATCATCAAGGTAATCAGGAAAACCATCATTATCAGTATCTAATAACCCACTTACTTGATTAAGGTCAGTAATCAATGAAATTCCCATATTAAACTTATTTGCAAAAGGAATTACTGTTCTAATCCCAAACACACTTGGAGAACTTATCTCTTTCAAATCACTATGAATAATTTCTAATCTAAAATCAGAAAAAGAATATCTAAAATCAAAACCCACTCTTCTAGACTGCGGGTAATCCATACTATTTGAATAATTTCCTACCATAATTCCATATCCAAAGGTAACATTAGGCAATGAACCAATTCTAAAATAAACATCATCTATTGGTTGCCCATATCTAAAATATTTAATTTTATCAATTAAAGTTTTAAAGGTTGATTCAGATGTAGAAAAATCCCAGTTTTCTCCATATAACTCACCATTTTCATCAAAATAAAGATAGAATTCTAGTCCAAGACCAATTTTTTGACTTATAGGTATTTCAGGAGTAAAAGAGATTTGATTATATACTTTATTATTCATTGTAACAGAACCAAAAGAGGCAATGTAACTTGGACTAATATCTTGAGTTAACAACAAGTTCAAACTGAATAAAAATATGATATAAACTCTATTCATTATTGTTTAATTTCAATAAAATTTTATTAAATATTTTTTTAGGTGTAATGCCAAAATGATCAGCAACTTCAGCTCCAGGAGCGGATTCACCAAAAGTATCTATACCTATATTTAAACCATTTCTGCCTGTGTATTTTTGCCATCCATCGGTTATACCTGCTTCTATTGAAACCATTAAAGAATCATTTTTTGAATTTAAAACCTGAGTTTTATATTCACTGTTCTGCTCCTCAAATAATTCCCAACAAGCCATATTAACAACTTTAACACTATAATCTGATAGTAAATCTGCAACTTCCAAAGCGACCCAAACCTCTGAACCTGTAGCGAAAATAACTATATCGGGATTAGAGCTATCAACTAAAACATATGCGCCTTTTTCAATATTTTTACTACAGGGATATTTATTTCTATCTAAAACAGGAATACCTTGACGGGTAAGCAAAACTAAGGATGGTCTATCTTTTTGCTCAAAAGCTATTCTAGCAGCATGTACAGCTTCATTAGCATCGCCAGGTCTTAAAACTAATAAATTAGGAATAGATCTGTAAGACATCAAATGCTCGATAGGCTGATGTGTAGGTCCATCTTCTCCCACATAAATTGAATCATGAGTAAATTCTGAAACAACTGGTAATTTTTGCAATGCTCTCATTCTGATAGCAGGCCTCTCATAATCAGCAAAAACAAAAAAAGTAGCGCCAAAAACTAAAAAACCTCCATGAAGAGCTATACCATTATTTATTACACCCATAGGAAACTCTCTAACACCATACGGGAAATTCATTCCTCCAGGATTATCTTTACTAAAATCACCAACCATTTTTGCAAAACCAGCTGTTACGTTTGAAGGCTCTAAGTCTGCAGAGCCTCCAACTAAAAAAGATCCTTTAGTTGACATTTCTTCAATTACTTTTCCCCAAACTTTTCTAGTAGCAATTTTTTCATCTTTTGAAAACTCAGGCCAGTTAATATCTGATGGTATCTTTGAATTCGTAGATATATTCCACTTTTCTTTAAAAACATCATTTTTCATTTTATTTGATAAAACATTTTTCCAAGCTGCAACTTCAGTTCTTGCATAACTGTATGATTTTTGGAATTCATCTCTAACACTATCTGGAAAAAAGAATAATTCTTCTTTTATATTTAATTTTTTCTTCGTCTCTAAAATTTCTTCGTGAGATAATGGCGCTCCATGAGTATTGTGATCTCCTTCAACATTAGCACAACCATTTGCCATTATAGTTCTTCCAATAATAATTGAAGGTTTTTCAATTTCCATTTGAGCAACTCTAATAGCAGATCTTATTTCATCATGATTATGACCGTTAATTTCTTGCACATGCCATCCATGAGACTCAAACATTTTAAAGTAATCTGTTGAATCTGATCTTGATACTTTACCAGATATTTGAGCATTATTAGAATCATAAAACATGATTAATTTTCCTAAACCATAGTGTCCCGCTAATGCTACTGCACCTTGAGCAACTGGTTCTTGGATATCACCATCTCCATGTAATACATAAGTATAATGATTTACAATATCAGAACCAAATTTTTCTGCTAAAATTCTTTCAGCTATTGCCATACCAACAGCATTTCCTATTCCTTGCCCAAGCGGTCCTGTTGTAGCTTCTACCCCTGGTGTTAAATCTTTTTCAGGATGACCAGGCGTTTTAGAACCTAACTGCCTAAACTTTTTAAGTTCATCAATTTCAAGCCAACCTACAAAACATAACATAGTATATAATAAAGCTGATTCATGTCCAACAGACATAACAAACCTATCTCTATTATCCCATGATGGATTATCAGGATCAAACTTTAAAAATTCCTTGAAAAGTATATATGTAAAATCAAGTGAAGATAATGGACCACCAGTGTGCCCGGAATTTGCCTGGCGAACAGTATCCATAATGAGCCCTTTAGCTACATTAATTGAATACTGATCGATATCAGTTTTAATTTTAGACATTTTTTACACCTTTTAATGTATGGGGAAATACCATTTAATTTATAAATGAATTATATTATTTCAATGGTTTAAATTATAATAATTAAAAATAATTATTTTTTCAATAATGAAGCTATATCAAATTATATTTTTTATCAGTATTTCTATGATGTGTAACTTACCTTACAATCTAAGCGAAGATGAAAGTTGTTCTATAGATTTTGATGTTAATACAGATGGTGCATATTTGTTAAATCTTTATCTATCATCAAATACATCGTGGGAAGAAACTAATAATGAATCAGCAGTTCTAACAATTTTTATTGATGGTGTATACAATAATGATATTGTCATTTACAATGGTTCTGAAAGCCATAACTACCAGCAAATTATAGGTGACTCTTTATCGATAGGTACACATACTTTAGATTTATATTTTGATTATAATAAATCAAGCCCTCTTGCATCAAATATTCTTATAGAAAATAAAGATATAATCTCACTTGATAATACTAATATAGACTCTGATGCATTCAAATATTCTCCTATATTATATGGAAGAAATATTTTTGCATGGAATGAGAGCAATCATACAGATATACCACTTATTTTATATTATGATGTAAGCTATGAAGACAACTTAAAAACTATTAAATACAGTATCATTTTCAGTAATGAGGACAGCAGGGTTGGTATAGGACTTTCTGATATGATGCTAAGCTGGGGGCGTACAACTGATATTGAATGGATTTATGAAGTATCTTTGAATAGCCAAGGTGATATAATTAATGAAATTTTTCAAGGTGCTAGTCATACACCTACAATATTTAATGGAAACAAACTAAATAATCATCCTTATCTTATTAATGCAACTGCAAACTGTAATTTTTCTGATACAGGCATATCAGACTATATATTTTTTTTAACACCATTAAATATTAATTCAGAAGGTCATACTAGAGAATATATTATGGATCAAAATCCATGGAGCTATAAAATAATGGGACAAGAACTTATAAATGAAGATAAATATGAAGAAGAACAAAATCCGATTAATTGGGAAATTAGTGATGTAAGGAACTACTTGTATATTGAATATGAAGGATATCAAAGTGAATCCAATATATTAACAAAAATTTCTACTAATTTTTACAATGACTGTTATCCATACTCCAACAATCATAATAATGATGAAATATTTTTTGATTTTGGAAATGGAATAAATAGAACAGCAATTGAGTTACCAGAGAATTTCAATCCAAATGATTTGCAATATTTAACTATTCAAACAAGTAGTAATAGTAGTTATTCATTAATACTAGATAGAATTATCAGATTATTTTATCTTTCTCAAAATTATGAACTTATCAATTTAGATTTTTCACAAAATCAATATATTGAAATGAATGAAAATAATACAACTGCAGATATAATAATAAACAATGATACATTAATTTATGATTGCAATTCTGAAGAAAATGGATTAGCATTATGCGATGAATGCTATATATGCTCAGGTGGTAATACGGGCATAACTCCAAATGAAAATTTAGATGATTGCAATGTCTGTTTTGGAGCAAACGAAGATATGGATTGTGATGGAGTTTGTTTTGGTAATGCCACAATTGATGATTGCGGTATATGCGATAGTATTCAAGAAAATGATAATCAAACATGCAGTTCAGGATGTATGGATATAAATGCTGAAAATTTCAACTCAAATGCAACTATTCATGATTTTAACTGTATTTATTCTGATCAAGTTTTTTATGTTCCAGAAGAATATGAAAAAATTCAAAATGCAATTTATTTTGCTTCAAGCCAAGATACTGTTTTAGTTGGTCCTGGAGATTACTATGAAGAAATAGACTTGTTAAGCAAGGGTATAACGATTTTAAGTACTCATGGGCCTGATTCAACAATCATTACAGCTAATTATCAAAATGAAATTTCTGATTCAAGTAAATCAGTTGTAACTATTAGAGATTTAAGCGGGACAGCTAAATTAGATGGATTTACTCTACAAGGCGGCAATGGACAGGGAGTTGATTTTGAATATTTTATCAGCGTCGCATCAGATGCATCAATGTTTAATGATATGATGTACAACAATATTAAATCAGGAGCTATTACATCTATAAACTCAAATATAGATTTGAGCAATTTAATTATTAAAAATAATACAGCAACTAATTTTGGAGCTGGAATAGGCTTAGTAGACTCTTACTCAAATATTCAAAATGTTTTATTTGAAAATAATCATATTCCAGATGGGAATGCATTAGGCGGTGCGGCAGTAGCAATAAATGGTGGCACCACTTTTATAAATAACTGTATAATTAAAAATAATAGTGTAGGACTAAACTTATATCAATTAAATGGTGGGGGTGGTATATTGTGCGGTTTTAATTTTTCAGAAACACCTCTGGAGCTGACTGTATCAAACACTGAAATTTTCAATAATACTGCTAATATAGGAGCTGCAATTGGCGTGTTATCTGGTAATATTCTATTAGACCACTTATTAATTTATAATAATTCCGGAAATTACGGCTCTGCAATAAGCATGGGCGAACCTTTAGGATTGGTAATTGATGACATTAATATGACAATTATTCAATCAACAATCACAGATAATTATGGGACATTCTCATTTGGGCTAACTGATAATTCACATCTTATCTTTGCCAATTCAATCCTATGGAATGATAATGGAACTCATGAATTTCTATCTTTACCAAATAATTCAATTCTTGATGTAAATGCTTATTATTCAGATATAAGATTTATTGATAATATTAATCATTCTAATTCTATATCATTAAATCCTTTATTTATTGAATCTAATAATTACAACTTATCAGCTTCTTCCCCTTGTATTGATGCAGGAACAAATTCGCTTATTGTAAATGAAGAAAATATTATTAATCAAGAAATTGAATACTATGGAATTATGCCAGATATAGGTTACTTTGAATTTAGTTTTAGTAACTATGGAGATGCTAATATTGATTTCACAATTGATGTTTTAGATATTATACTTATTATCAATATCATAATTCAAGAAGATATTCAAACTGAATATAGCTTAGAAAATGCAGATACGAATCAAGATGGAATTATCAATATACTTGATATTATAGCTACTGTTAACATAATCCTGAGTCAATAGTTATGAATTCAATTTATTTAGTTATTTTTGCTTTTTTATGCTTTTTCTTAGGTTATCGATATTATAGCAAATATATTTCAGATAAAATATTTAATTTATCTGACAATTTTTCAACTCCAGCCCATAAAAAAAAAGATGATATTGATTATGTTCCAACTAAAAAACATATTTTATTTGGCCATCATTTCACCTCAATTGCTGGTGCAGCACCTATAATAGGTCCTTGTATTGCTGTTTTCTGGGGTTGGTTACCTGCTGTTTTATGGGTTGTACTAGGAACTGTAGTAATGGGTGCAGTACATGATTTTGGAGCATTAACAATCAGCTTAAAAGAAAAAGGTCAATCTATTGCTAATATCGCATCTTCGGTAATAAATAAAAGAATAAGAATTATGTTTTTGTGTTTTGTTATGTGTCTAACATGGCTTGTTCTTGCTGTATTTGCAATGGCTATATCAAAATTATTTACTTTATACCCTTCATCAGTACTACCTGTAAACATTGAGATAATTATTGCTATCATAATGGGATATCTAATTTACAAGAAAAAAATAAATTCTTTTTTCCCATCAATCATTGCACTATGTATATTATATTTATTTATTTATTTAGGTACTCTTTATCCAATAAATTTAAATGTTAATAACCCTCAAAATATTTGGATAATCCTTTTGTTTATTTATTCTGGGATTGCAAGCATGCTTCCTGTTTGGCTTCTCTTGCAACCAAGAGACTATATAAACTCTCATCAACTTCTTGTTGGACTAGGACTTATTTATACATCAATACTGATTTTCAGACCAGAAATTACTGCCCCTGCATTAAACCTATCATCTGGTGGCCCGCCTATTATTCCATTTTTATTTGTAACTATTGCATGTGGTGCAATTAGTGGATTTCATGGACTTGTATCTTCTGGGACAACTTCAAAACAGATAGATAAACCATCAGATGCTCGCATGATTGGCTATGGGAGTATGCTTGGAGAAGGATCTCTTGCACTTGCTACAATCATTGCTTCTGTTGCAGGAATCGCTCTTGTAACTAATTGTGAAATCAATGGTGTATTTCATGAGCATTTATCATGGGGCGCTTATTATGACACTTGGGAACATGCAGCTAAAAATAAATTTATGGCATTTGTGCTTGGAGGAGGAGCTTTGCTTGAAAAACTTGGCTTATCCGTAGAACTTGCACGAACACTAATTTCTGTTCTTATTATATCTTTTGCAGCGACAACACTTGATACAGCAACTAGAATACAGAGAATGATTATTACAGAACTTGGAAATGCAACTAATATTACGCCATTAAAAAATAAAATAGGCGCAACTATATTAGGTGTAATTCCTGCCTATCTTTTAACTTTAAATGGTACAGGATGGAAGCTTTGGCCTGTATTTGGTGCATCCAATCAAATGCTTGCAGCTCTAACACTTATGGTTATATCTATTTATTTTTGGAAAAAGGGACGAAACATTTTTCCTCTTTTATTACCTATGCTATTTATTATGTTCATTACAATTATTTCATTATTCATTAAAACAAATGAATTTTTTATAACAAACAATTATTTATTATTAGGAATAAACATTATTTTAATTGTTCTAATTTCATGGATGATTATTGAGGGGGTGTTGCAAATTAAAAACCAACCAAACAATAAAGTATCTAAATGAAAAAAGCAGGCCTTTATATCCACATTCCTTTTTGTAAAGTAAAATGTGTTTATTGTGATTTTTATTCTATCACAAAAAAAGAAAATCAAATACCTAAATTCACAGAATGTCTTTTAAAAGAAATTGATAACTACAAGCATTATAAAGCGAAATGGAAATTTGATACAATCTTCTTTGGAGGAGGCACCCCTTCTCTACTTCCTGCTAAATATTTAGAGCAAATCCTACAAAAACTACATGATACATTTGATACATCAAATGTTCAAGAAGTCAGTTTAGAAGCTAATCCAGGAGAAGCTCCGCTACAACATTTAAAAGATATAAAAAATCTTGGTGTTAATAGGCTCTCTATGGGGTTTCAAAGTTTTAATGATAAAATTCTTCAGCAGTTAGGAAGATTGCATAAATCAAATGATTGTATAACCACATTTAAAAATGCGAGAAAAGCAGGATTTAATAATATTAATACAGATATGATTTTCAATATTCCGGGGTTATCTTGTAATGAATGGAAAAAAGATTTACATACTATTACAGATTTAGACCCCGAACATATTTCCGCATATTCATTAACTGTAGAACCAGAAACAAAACTATTCAACCTAGTAAAAAATAAAAAAATTTTAATGCCTATTGAGGACATAGATATCAAACAATTTTTAACAACAGAAGAAATTCTATCAAACAATGGATATAATCATTATGAAATATCTAATTATTGCAAAGAAACAAAAGAATGTAAGCATAATCTTCATTATTGGAAGCTATCTCCATATCTATCATTTGGGCCATCTGCACATTCATATGATTTAAAAAAGCGTTGGTGGAATGTAAGATCATTAGAGGATTACATAACATTAATAAGTTCGAAAAAAAATCCTATTCAAGATAGCGAATTATTAACCAGAGAAGATAATTATAATGAAATTATTTTAAACGGCTTAAGACTAAGTAATGGAATTAATCGAGAGTTATTAAAAGAATATCAAGATATAATTAATAATGAATCACTAGAAAGGGTTAATAAAAAATGGGATTGCATATTAATCACCAATGAAAAAATAAAACTAACAAATAAAGGATTTTTATTTGTTGATGAAATAACTAAAGATTTATTTATCTAACTACCCAAGACAATATTAACTACTAATACAATATCTAATACATCAACGGTACCATCCATGTTTATATCAGCATTGGAATCTGATTGAGAATTTCCTATAACCATATTAATGATCATAACAATATCTTGAACATTTAATGAACCATCTCCATTCATATCACCCAAAATAGAACCATCACCAACAGAGGCAGGAGGGAAAGTTATATAATCAACCCAAGCACAATCTTCTACCATATCTGTTGAGCCTCCACCTCCATCTTTAATATAAGACCACTTAAATGTATGCGTTCCAGATTCAACGGGAAAACTTGCAAACACCCAAGGAGTATTACCATTTTGATCAGGAGAATATTGTCCAACCATTTGATTATCAATATAAAATTCTAAGCCATCATAAAAATATAATCCTGAAGGACTATATTCAGAAGCTACTCTGTAATAGAAACTAATTTCACCATCAATTACAACATCTAAAGTAACTGATATATCTGTGTTTTGATTATTTCCTATTTGGCCAGATTTTGCTGAGTAAAATCCTTCATATTGATCAGTAGTTGTAATTTCCCAATTTGAATCACCAGTAAACTCCCAATCTAAAATATCAGTAAAACCTGATTCAAAGTTTTCAGTAATTTGACCAATAGCTACATTAATAGGAATTTCTATGTCTAAATCACCATTCAAATTATTGATGCGAACTATTAATTCTGCTACATGTCCTATTGGTGCAGAGGAACTAACAGTAACATTTGCATTTAAATTCTCTTGATTATTTCCTTGTAAATAATCCCAATAGTAAGCATTATTAATTCCAGAAGAATTAACTGTTATAAACATATCTCCTTCAAGTGATACAATTGGATAATTAATAGCAGCAGAGCCAGAATTAAATAAAGATATGGTCAAATCAGAAGTTTCACCTGAACTCAAAGAACCTGACAAGCTATTAAAACCAATATTAGGAGCTTGTATTGTAAAAGGTATTACTAACTGATCTGAGTCATCATCACTAGAAATTTCAAAAATTAAATTAACCACTTCATCGTTTAAGGCATTAGAATTTACATATAAAACAAAACCATCTAAACTAACTGTTTGATTTGGATTAATATTATTATAATCTACTACACCCTCAATAACATTTATATATGGACTATCAACAGATAATTCAACTAAAATATTACTTGCTGAGTCACTTCCTACATTTGATAAAGTAATTCCCAAATTATTATTTTGCCCATATAATAAATTACCATTATCAACAAGTCCATATTCAACTTCAATATCTTCAATCATTAAATATGAACCCTCAGGAGAAACAACCATTACCTCAGACTCATAAATAAAAGAATTAAACCCAGATACAACTAAATCAAGTTCACCCGGAATATCTGCAGAATTCCCTAGATTAAGGACTGCTACACCTCCAACTGTGTAAGCACTAGAAAGCAATTCTCCATTTCGAGATAATGCGACTAAAGCTCCATCTTCACCAACATCTACAACATATTCTTGCTGACTAATTAAAATTACTCCATCATGATTAACTGATAAATTTGAAGGAGGAGCAGTTCTAATATTAAGTGATGGATCTCCAAAGAATGTCCAATATTTAGTTTCATTTATACCATTTGATCCTTGAGCATCATTCATATACATACAACCATTTGTTGTAATTCCACCAAGTGATCGAGTTAAATTATTATCATAACTTTCTGTTATAATTAAATTCATTGCATACTGTCCATGCATTGGTGGCTCCCAAGATTGACTTATAGTTGATCCAAAATGAGCAATACCACCAGTTGGCTGATTACCATTTGTTGCTCTTTGCCATGTTTCTGCATAACAAGCATTAGTACTATTAAATTCACCAACATTACAACCAACTGTAATAACAAAAGGTAATTTATTATTATTTGTAAGTTGATTAATTTGAGTATTATTTAATGAAGCACCATTACCCCAACTAGAAATAGAGCCATGCCCAGTGTAATTAATTATACTAACTCCACTATTTATAGCAGATATGCCTTGAGAATCTGAGCCTCCACTTCCGTCATATACTCCTTGGTAAGAATCATAAGTAAAATCAGACAAAATTGAATCCCATAAAAATTGAGAAAAAACATCATCGCTCATATTCTGAAAACCAGGACCTTGATTTGAAGCAACTCCTAATGCATTATCATACCATTCCATATTTGCTTGAGGATATCTTTCATAATCTATAGATCTTTGTACTTGAGTTAATATTTCAGATGGATTATTGCCTGAAAATCTTCCTACAATTACTTCTGGATAAAAATCATTTCCTTCAATACATCCATATGAAACATCAGAAGCGCTTCCACTAACTATTGTAGATGGAATTTGAGCAATGTCACCAACTAATAACAAAAAGGTCAAACCATTAGAATAATAATAATTTTCAACATAATTGGCTATTGATGAGGCATTTGCGCCTATATTTGATACGCTGACCATTTCAGTTGGTATTCCTTTCAGATTTTTCCAATCAACAAATGGTTCCATAGTGCTCATAAATGCAGCCTCTGAAATAATTAACATATTTCCATGATCAACTAAATAGTCAAATCTTGTATTTGAAAAATTAAAATTTGAAAAATGATTACTATAAATATCATTGTAATCTTTATCTATTTTATTGATAAAACTATAGTCACTTTCAATAATATTAATATTATCTACTTCATCAGATATCACATTTAATTCAATAGATTTATAAACTCTAAGAGTCATTGTTTTTGGATTATACTGTATAGGAGAAAATTGAACAGAAACGCCTCTAAAATCTCTAAGAATGTAGGGGTCACTAAGACTAATTATTTCTTCAGGAAAAAAACTATTATTATTATAAGTACTACTAAATTGGTAAGGCACTACTGAGGGATCTATATTTCTAGAAAAATTACCTTTTGAAGGGGCAACTTTAATATTTTTATATTCAATATACTCAGAAGATAAAATTTCATAAACTACTTTTTTATCATTAGAAATGATTAGAGAACTTGAAACTTTAGGTAAATTAGGATCGCCTTGTTCTAGCATACTAGCAGATTCTGGAAAACTAATCGAATTATAATTTTCACCGTTTATATCAATAGGATTTAGATAAAAACCATTTAGTCTAAAAGATAAAGTAGTAGAGTCAAAGCTTGAATTTAAAATATTAATTTCAGGTGATTTAGGTACAGATGAATTTATTTCAATCCATTGACTCGGCATCGCAAGAGCGAAAAAAATAATAGTTATTATTGTCTTTGTATTCATTTAGTCCTCATAAATTTAAATTTTTGGTACATTAAAAAATAAATCTACTACGAATATTTAACAATAATCTTTACATAGTGTTACAGATAAATTTTATTTTAACAAAATCATTCGTTTTGAATCTAAAAAATTACTTGATTGTAGTGTATATATGTAAATACCAGATGATACTGGAAATCCTGAATCATTATTACCATTCCATGTGTAACTATAACTACCTTGATTCATTTTTTTATCAACTAAAGTTTTAACAAGATTCCCAGCTATATCATGGATGGTAAGCTTAATATCGCTATCTTGATTTATAATGAAATCAATATTAGTAATAGGATTGAAAGGATTTGGATAATTTTGATTTAATTTAAAAACTGAAGGCACATAATCATTTAAAATTATGTTCTCAATTTTTTGATTTAAGTTATTAGCAATGATTATTTCTTTTAAGATAAATGGTGCATCTAAGTTAAATAAATTAAATAATTCAAGATCTATGTAATTACCTTCTAAACTATAAATCAAACCATAATGCCTATCTTCAATTTTATTATATGAAATATCCATTTCTAAATCATCATTAAATTCTAAATTTCCTGAAGAAATAACTTCAAACTGAATACCTTTAACTTTACTATTTGTTGAGATATTCATTTCATTTTTTTCTAAAATTACTTTGGCTTCTGGAATCACAGAAGATCTCTGTCTTGGAGCATCAATAATAACATTAATTAAAATAAGAACATCTAGAACATTTATCTGATCATCTGAATTCACATCTGCTGAGCAAATTTCTGTTTCTGAAGGTGGAAAACCAGAATTAATAATAATATTGACAACCCTAATGATATCGGTAACATCTACAAAACCATCTTGATCTATATCACCAGCAGGGCATTCAGGATTAGGATTAGAATCATTATCATTATCAAAGAAATTTAAAATCCCTTCAATATATAAATTAAAATCATCACCTTGAAGACCAGCTATTTCATGAGATGCGCCTACTGTTTTATATCCATTAATCTGATTTTCATATGCAATTGCTGTTATATAATTTGCAATATCATTTTCAAGCAATGCAAACCCACCGGATGGAGCTAATTGATCAATAAAACTATTTTCACCATTATATGTCATAGATAAACCTTCAGCAAAGGTTCCATCTGAACCAACTACAGAACTTAAATCTCCAGTACCATCTGATACACCCAAGAGGCCAAACATAGGCTGAAGAGTAGTTTGCATATCAAAAGCCCATGTATCATTACTTTCCATATAAATATTTTTACCATTATTTAAAAATTCAACAAATTGCTGTGCATTATTTTCTTGTAAAACAAAATTTCCAGGATACATTCCTAGCAAAATAAAAGCAGTCAAATAATTATCTAATTCAGGAACTTCTATTGTGGTTATATAATCATAACCAGAAATTCCATTAGAATCAAAATAATCAGTTAATCTTTGTCCAGAGTTATTATTATCAGATGGATCCCAGATAATTATTGAAGGATGACCTACAACATAGCTATAAGTCAAGTTTGCTTGCTCTATACAACCATCCGTATTTAATGATTCATTAAGACTTTCACAACTTGCAGTAACGCTATAGCCCCACGAAATATTGAATTCTACATTCGTATTAGGAGGAGTATCAATACTTGACTGAGCTTGAAAAGAACCTTGATATGTTGTATTTGAATCAATACCATAAAAGGTATTTTCGTTTTCATTAGTTAAAATTGTTATGTAAGGACTATCAGTTTGGATAGTAGCACCTGGATACCAACCAAATCCTGCTGAGCCAGAATTTACTAATTCAACATTAATAGTTACAACTTCACCAGCATCCCAAACACCATCCAATCCATCATCTTGTAAAACTAAATTATTAATTTCAAATACTGGAGCAGACGCAATTATTCCAAAACCAAAATTCCATTGATTTTCACCATCGTCTAAATTTGCTTGAAAATAAATTGTATGATTATCTGGGATACTATTAGAAACAGAAAAACTGAATGGATTACCTTCTGAAATTGAAACTTCATTCATTAATGCATATGAAAATATAGATTCATTGTTTGTTAATGTAATATATGGATCATCAGATGATATTTGTACAGAAACTGCATTTGTATTTAAATTACCTATGTTTTCTATTTCTAAATTCATTTCAACAAAATCTCCATAGCTAACTTGATTATTGTCTTCACTACCCAAAATATTATAATCATGATAAACTAAATAAGCACCATCTGGAGCTCCAATATTAATTGTATCTTCAATCGGAATTGAGTTAAACGAAGTTATTACCAAGTCAACAGAACCAGGATTCAATGTTATATTAGATAAATCAAAAACAATCACCCCTCCACTTGAAACAGAAGAAGAGAGCAATTGTCCATTTGATGATAACGCTCCTAAAACACCATCAACTCCAACATCAATAACAAATTCAGTTTGTCCAACGAAAATTGCATTATTATAACTTGCTGAAATCTGAGATGGTTCATCTGTCCTAATCATAACAGAAGGATCACCAAAAATTGTCCAATGATTTGTTTCATTAATTCCATAACTTCCTTGAGCTTCATTCATGTGCATACACCCATTTACAGCAATTCCACCAAAAGATCTTGAAAGATTATTATCATAAGATTCTGTCAGAATTGAGTTCATCGCCCATTGGCCATGCATAGGTGGTTCCCAAGATTGACTTATAGTTGAACCTATATGGGCAATAGAGCCTACAGGATTACCATTATCATCAGTAGCCCTCATCCATGCTTCACAAAAACTTTCACCATAATTGTTAAATTCACCAGGATTGCATCCAACAGTAAAAATAAATGGTAATTTATTTACATTTTCTAAGTTATTTACATCATTTACATTTAAGGCTGCACCATTACCCCATCCAGTAGGTCCTGCATGTCCAGTATAATTAATAATTCCTACTCCATTATTAATAGCATCTAAAGCTTGTTGTTCAGTTCCACTAGGATCATATACACCTAAATAATTATCATATGTATAATTTGATAAAAAGTCATTCCATAATAAATCATTAAATTCATCATCAGACAAACCTCCAAATCCTGGACCTTGATTCGATCCAATACCAATAGCATTATTAAAATAATCAGAGTTAGGAGGATTTTTTTCATATGCAATAGTCCTATCAATCTGAGTTTGTAGTTCTGAAGGATTATTTGCTGAAAATCTTCCAACAATAACTTCTGCAAAAGAGTCACCACCTTCAATAAATCCAAAAGTAGGATCAGAGGCTGCTCCATTAACTATATGAGTAGGTATTTGACTAATATCTCCAACTAATAATAAGTATGATAAATCATTTTCATAATAATAGTTGTTTATATATTCTTGCATTGAATTTACATTGTTACCTATTTCAGAAATAGAAACTAAATGGGTTTGTAATCCTTTTCTATTTTTCCAAATTACAAATTCTTGCATTTGATCTAAAAATGAATCATCCGAAATAACTAACATCGAACCATAATCATCTAAATAATTAAATCTAAAGTCATCACGTGAATTAATGAATAAATTATCATAAATTTCTGCAAACTCTTTTGATTTTTTTTCTGGAGAATTACCTCTTAATAAAATATTATTTCCATTGGTATTATCAGAATCAATACTTACTCTAATTTTATTATAAATTCTTAACTTCTTAGATATAGGGTTGTATTGAATCGGATTAAATGTAATTGTCAATCCTCTTTTATCTCTAATAATAAATGGTTCACTAATAGATGCAAGTTCACTTGGATAAAAATCATCAATATTATAAACTTCACCAAATGTGAAAGGTACAGAAGAAGGGTTGATATCTCTAGATAAGTTACCCTTTGAAGGCAAAATATTTATATTTTCAAACTCTTCAAATTCAAATTCTATTATATTTAAACTCATACTATATGTATCTGGAATAATTATAGAGCTTGTCAACTTAGGTAAATTGGGAGAACCTAATTCTATTATAGGAGTTCCACCTTCAATTAGGACATTATGAACTCCATCTTGTTCAATAATTCTATAATTTTCAATATCAGATACTAGTTCACTACTAAATATGTTAGATGATAATAATTGCACACTAGAATTTTTCAATTTATTTTCTTTTGAAAAAATCAAGCTAACAACTAACAATAATAAAAAATATTTTAATAAAAAATCTTTCAAAATCTAACTCCCAATTAATTAATCGATATAAATATACAAATAAACTTACCTTTTACAATGCGATTTAAATCACAATTACAATGTGTTACAGGAAATTTATAATATTAAATTTAAAATTTCAATTATATCTACAACATTAATAACCCCATCATAATTAATATCATTTGAACAATTACATAAAACATTTTCTTGATTGATTACTATTTCAACAAGAACTAAAATATCATTAATATTTATCTCAAAATCTCCATTTATATCCGGATGATTTGAAAGTTTAAGATAATAAATTCCTCCAGTTGATGTCCCAACAAACAACTCTCTATTATTAATAAATTTTGGAATTGTATTTTTACCTAGAAAAGGAAAATTAATATTGGGATTTAATTCAAAATTATAATTGTTAGAATTTCCAATATTTTCATAAAACACTATATCTCCTTCTGCAGAACCTATAAGTAAATCATAATCACCATCTAAATCTATATCAGAAAATTCTGGGGCAGATCTTGATCCAACAGCTATATTTTCAAAATTATCTGAAATAAAATTAAAATTATATACTGAGCTATCACCAATATTTTCATAAAATGATATCTTGCCATTTATTTGGCCAATAAATAAATCAAAATCATTATCATTATCAATATCTACTAATCTGGGGATTGAATATCCAGATAAATCAATATTTAATTGATTTTCATCAAAAACAAATTCATACTGATCATCTGTAGTTATATTTTCAAGTAATCTTATATAACCATTATAATCACCAACGAACATATCAAAATCTGAGTCATTATCAATATCTACAAAATCGAGAACTAAATTATTACCTAAATTTTGATTTAAAAAATCATCATCTTCAATTATCCATTTGATATCGTTGGAAGTATCATATCCTGAATTATTCAAATACTTAATTTTGCCTGTCCAAGGAAAATCAGATGGGTCAAAATCTGTTCCGATAAACATATCTATTAATGAATCATTATCAATATCAACAAATGAAGGTGCAACATCAGAGAGAAAATCAATTGTTGGAATAAATTCACTTGTCTGAAAAATATAATT
>CETU01055863.1_pt1 | contig 19048 bp, 21 predicted proteins | sample 356531 | NCBI WGS metagenome assembly CETU01 (sample SAMEA2623488, study PRJEB7988) | marine metagenome | isolation source: saline water (ENVO:00002010), including
CAAAAACAGCTATTTGCTGATTAGTAACAACAATAAGATGATCATTAGATGTAGCAGCACCTATAAAGTTATCTATATTAAAAGTATTTACATCAAATTCATTTATCAAATTATTATGTTGATCTACAATTGAAAATCCAGAATTAAATTCATTACTAACAAAAAATAGAATCCCTGGGAAATTTACTGTTTCTAAAACATCTAAATCGATTTGAATAGAATCCCACTCCGACTTTAAGTCTGAATTAATATTTTCACTATAAACCTTAGATTCTGTAGAGAAGTATAAATTATCTTCGAAGTAATTCAAATTAAGGAAGATTGCATCTTCTGTTATACTATAATAATCAAGATACTCAGGTAAATCATTCTGGTTATATTCAAAGACAAGCAGACCTAAAGCGCTGCCTTGATAGTAATTACAAAAATAAAAAATCTCATTATTATTATTAACGGTTTTGCACTCATTGACTTGATCAACACCAAGATAATTAAATGATTTTTTCTGATTATAATTCTCATCTAATACATAAATATCACCATCATCTGTAAATAACCATATATTACCGAATGAATCTATTTCGAATTCATTTAATCTGTTAATATTTAAATCTTTTTTTAAATCTATTCTAGATTCTTCAATACCATCTTGATTATATATAACTAGAATACTTTTATAGGCTACAAAAAAATGATTATTATAGATATCTAAATCCACTGCATTGAATTCAGAACGAAGATAATCCCAATCAAGAGAAAAAGGCTTTGCTATATTAAATATTAATAAAAGAGGTAATACTTTTAAATAATTATAAACTACTTTTCTGAAGATGATTTTATATCCTTAAATGTTTCAATCATTTTAAATGCAGCATCCATGACCTCATAACCTTTATTATTGCTAGTAGATCTTTCAATGGCCTGCTCCACATTCTCAGTCGTCAGAACTCCAAACATTATGGGCATATCAAACTCTAAGGTTAAATCTTGAATAGCTCTTGTGCACTCCATTGATATAAAATCAAAGTGCTTAGTTTCTCCTTTGATAACAGCACCAAGAGTTACAATCGCATCAGGATTTAGCTTTAAAGCCACTAGCTTTGCAGTAGCTGGAATTTCAAAAGCACCTGGAACTTTTATAATAGTTAAATCTTTCCCATTATTATCATCAAATGCCTGTTTAGCACCATTTAATAATCCATCTGTAATAGTTTTATTAAACTCGCTGATAACAATGATAATATTATGTTTTTTATTGCTCATCAGAATCCATAGATAAAAAGTGACCTAACTTATCTCTCTTTGCACGCAGATATGGCTTATTAACGCAATTTGATTCAATCTCAATAGGTTCTCTTTTTATAATTTCCAAACCATAGCCTTCTTTAAGGCCAACAATTTTTCTAGGGTTATTCGTTAAAAGTCTCATATTTCGAACATTACACTCTCTAAGGATTTGCGCCCCAATCCCATATTCTCTAAGATCTGGAGCAAAACCAAGTTTTTCATTAGCTTCCACAGTATCAAGCCCAGTATCTTGAAGCTGATACGCTAGCAATTTATTTTTCAGTCCTATCCCTCGCCCTTCCTGCCTTAAATAAACAAGAACTCCTTTACCAAAAGATTCAATTCTTTTTAATGATTCTTCAAGTTGATCTCCGCAATCACATCTTAAAGAAGCCAATATATCTCCTGTTAAACATTGCGAATGGACCCTAACTAATGCTTCATCATCTTTTTGAATATCACCCTTAATGATTGCAACATGGTGATCTCCATGTATATTATCTTCAAACAAGCGTAATTGAAAATCTCCAAATTTACTAGGAAATGGAATTTCTAAAATTTGAGATATAAGCTTATCCTTCTTCCTTCTATACTCTATTAGCTCTGCAATTGATATTAATCTCAAATTATGTTCTTCAGAAATTTCTTTTAACCTATCACCTCTTGCCATACTCCCATCTTCATCAACAATCTCTACAAGTAATGAGCAAAGATTAAATCCTGCAAGCTTAGCCAGGTCAAGACTTGCTTCTGTATGACCAGCCCTTCTAAGCACACCACCTTTTTTTGCCACTAAAGGAAACATATGTCCTGGTCTAGCAAGATCACTCGGAGAAGATTCTTTATCATTTAAAATTTGTAGTGCTTCCCATCTATCTTTTGCTGATATCCCTGTCGTCACATTTTTACTAGCATCTACACTTACTGTAAAATTAGTACCTTGAGATTCAGTATTTGATGCAACCATTGGATTAAGTTTCAATCTCCTGCTTGTTTCCTCTGTAATAGCAGTACATATTAATCCCCTAGCATGCTTCATCATGAAATTTATATCTTCAGGTCTAGCGGTATCTGCAGGAATTATAAAATCACCTTCATTCTCTCTATCCTCATCATCAACAACTATGACCATTTTCCCAGCTTTTAAATCCTCTAAAGCCAGATCAATATTTTTTATTCTTTCCATTGAGCTCAATTTGTCATTCCTTTTGAAAAATTCTCTATATACTTTCCATACATATCTGTTTCTATGTTCACAAAATCACCATCTGCATAATCTGATGAAATGGTATGCTCCAATGTATGTGGGATAAGAGCTATTTTAATCACATTATTATCAATATTTGCAATGGTAAGAGAAACCCCATCAATCGCAATAGAGCCCTTATATATACAATACTTTTTAAAATTATCATCTATATCAATCATAATTTCGCTCCACTCATCTGTTCTATGTATACTTAGAATCTTACCGATTGTATCAATATGCCCCTGAACTAGATGTCCTCCTACTCTTTGATTATACTGAAGAGATCGCTCAAGATTCACTTTACTATCCTTATTCAGACTGCCCAAATTTGTTTTAATAAGCGTTTCATTTACAATATCAGCTGTAAATTGATTATTATCAATAGTTATAGCTGTTAAGCATACTCCATTAACGCTTATGCTATCACCCACTATAATACCATCCAAAACCTTATTACAAGTAATAGTAATTTTTTTACTCTTATCAGTAGTTACTATATCTTTAACAATACCTATTTCTTCAACTATTCCACTAAACATTCAATCTCTTTTTTTTGAAAAATCCTTAATTGGTCTTCCTCTAAATTAACTTGATCTTTATAATTCCATGTATCATCAATTTCAATAGGGTTTTTCATATTATCAGCACCGTTGATATCTTCTGATGATGTGTACTGATATATCTCATCAATCAAACCTTTATCATAAAATGATTTAATAATCTGAGGTCCACCTTCTAACAGCATAGAAGTTATACCTATATTAGCTAATTCTATAAGAATATTTTCAGGGTCAAGCAGTTTATTTTTTTCCTTAACCGTAATAAATTTACAATGTGAAGTTTCATTGTTTGAGAATTGATTAGATGAGCAGAGTACTATAGTCTCAGATTCATTATCATTAAAAATTTTAAGATTTTGTGGAAGCGTTCTATTGGTATCAGCTATAATTCTAATAGGATTTTTACCATTAGTTAGTCTAACTGTTAAGCTAGGGTCATCAATTTTAGCAGTATTCTTACCAATGAAAATCGCATCAATCTTTGCTCTTAATTCATGAACATGTCTTTTTGAAATATCATTCGTAATCCAATAGCTACTATTATTATCTAACCCCATATATCCATTTGAAGACTGAGCTATTTTAGCAATAACCCACGGATAACCAGTCTGGATCCACTTATAGAACCCCTTATTTAACTCATTTGCTTCTTTATCTAAAATCCCCAAATGAGTTTTAATATTTCTTCTATCTAATTCTTTTATCCCATTTCCTGATACCTCAGGATTAGGATCAATATTGGCTATAAAAACCTCTGCAGCCCCATTTTCTATTAGAAATTTTGTACATGGAGGTGTCTTTGAATCAATATTGCATGGCTCTAAATTTACATAAACAGTACAATCAGTAGGATCTTTGATAGCATTCCTAAATGCCATTACCTCTGCATGAGGACCTCCAAACTCGCTATGATACCCTTCTCCTATAATTTCTCCATCTTTCACAAGAACACATCCAACCATAGGGTTTGGGGAGACTTTTCCTCTACCTTTTTTTGCTAGTTCAATAGCCCTAGCCATATAATGTTCATGAATCAGCATTTTGACCTTCTTTTTCATGAATATAAGTTCTAGCAAGTTCATATCCAACAATACCAGTTGCTACAGATACATTTAAACTTTGCTTAATACCTCTCATCGGCAATTCAATATGGGTATCAGCAATAGCTGCCAACTCTTCGCTAACACCATTTACCTCATTGCCAACTATAAAGCAAAGTGGAAAATCACAATGAGAGTTATATATTGATTTGGATGAGTATGTTTGCTCTACTAGGACTAGCTTAATTCCCTTTGACTTAATTTTTTTTGCAATACCGATTGTATCCTCGTGATATTCCCATGGTACAGAATCTTCTGCCCCTAGGGCTGTTTTATGCAAATCTTCTCTAGGTGGGTGCGCTGTATAGCCTGTTAAATAAATTTTCTCTGCTCCAAATCCATCAGCAGATCGAAATATTGATCCAACGTTATGAACAGATCTAACATTTTCAACTAAAACAGATATAGGTAATCTAGGTATGAATGACACCTCATCAATGGTAGGGCGCGCTGCTTTTAATTCATCATTTGTTTTTTTTAAGCCCATTACTTTTTAGGAGCTTCAAACATCCCATTGTCTTTAAAATCTCTAATTTCAAATTTGTTAATAGTAAGATTTGCCGTTGTCTTATCTTTCAGATGGGTTGTTTTGGCGTTTTTATAAAACTTTATTTCATCTTGAGTCGTAATATTTAAATACTCTGTTTTCTTATAGAGTTTAGATTTCTTATTATAGTTTTCTTTCTTATGTATTATAAAATCAACAGTATCTATCCATAGCTTTATTTTCTCATCACCATTTTTTATTTCAAGAACTTTACACAATATATCATTGATAGATTGATCTTCTAATATTTTAATTTTTTCATTTAGTAAGCTAAGGGGTATAGTGATATCTGATATATCAATTCTCTTTGAAAGTTTTTTATCTTTAACCTCTTTTACTTTTCCCGACTTAGGATACTTAATCCATGTCCTTATGGATGCATCATTGTATTCATGTACAAGAAGCTCTCTTCCCTTATCTCCATTGCTACCTTCCTCAAGGTGAATCATCTTATATTTATTCTTATCCATACTCCAATGAACAGAAATCTTCAGTTCTCTAGTTTTATCTTCTCCCTTTTTAGATGTTACAACATCTACAGATATCGAGTGATCAACACCATCTAGTCTTCTAATTGAATTCTCAAGAACCTCAAGGCCTGAGATTTCAGAAGAAAAACATATGCTTAATTGCAATATTAGAAAAATTGAAATAGATTTTACGTAGTTTCGCATCATTAAATTTACACTTATATGATAATAATTGAATATATTAATTGTTTGTTCCAAAAAAATATTTTTAAATCATGAATATCTCTAAAAATATTCTCGTTATTGCAAATGGGAAATTCCCAGAAAAAGATTTAATAGATAGTATTACGCTAGATAATTACTCTGTAGTCTGCTGTGATGGAGCCGCTCAGAAAGCATATAATAACAACATAGAGCCAGATATAGTAATTGGCGATATGGACTCAATAAGTCCAGAGCTTTATTCTAAGCTATCTGATAGAATAATTCATTTAGAAGATCAAGATACAAATGACTTATCTAAAGCCTTGGATTGGTTAAATAAAAAAGATACTGAATCTGTTATAATTGTTGGGGCAAATGGATTAAGAGAGGATCATTCCTTAGGAAATATTTTTGTGATTCTTGAAAATAAATATAAATATAAAATTTCAATGATAACTGAATCTGGAAGATTTGATCTAATAAACACAAGCCATCAATCATTTGAAAGTTTTGAAGGTCAACCTGTTTCTATATTCTGTACAGATAAAAATATAAAATTGAATTCTATAGGACTAAAATACCCTTTAAATGATTTTAGCTTTTCAAAATTATATGATGCATCTTTAAATGTTTCTAATGGAGATTCTTTTGAGATTAGAACCAATAAATCAAATATTAATGTTTTAGTATATAGGGCGAATGAAAAAATTAAATAAAGATAAATTCAAAAATTGGAAAGACTACTACTTTGAATATCAAAGGACATTGGCATCAAGCTACTATATTCCATTCTTAATTAATAATGATGTTGAGATTAAAGATAAAAATATACTTGAGATTGGATGTGGCAATGGTGGGTTCATAAGCGCCTTTGGGGACTTTTCAGATCACTGCGTGGGTTTTGACCTTAAAAATTTAGATTGGAAAGAAAACAATGTAAAGTATCGTCAGCTAGATGTATTTGATGATAAGCTAGTAGATCAAATCGATTCTAAATTTAATATCATTATACTTAGAGATGTGATAGAGCATCTGGATAACAAGCAAACAGATAAGCTTTTTAAACAGATTGAGCTACTATCAAAGTCAAATGCTTTGGTGCTTATAACATTTCCACCATTCTACTCCCCATTTGGACTTCATCAGCAGGTACTTCTAAAATCTATGCTACGATTTATACCTTATCTAAGTTTAATTCCCAAAGATTTAATAAAGGTTTTAACTGAAGATGATAGCAATAAAGATGGCGTAGAAGAACTACTATCACTTTATGACTCAAAGAAAACGATAAGCATGTTTTATAAATTAATCAATAATCATGGATATAGAATTATTGATGAAAAATTCTTTCATATTCGCCCATCTCATCAAATTCGCTATGGATTAAAAACAATTGAATCCAAATTAATTTGGCATATCCCTATTATTAGAGAACTATTAATTACTGGAACCGTATTTCTAATAAACAAAAAGGGTCTTAATTAAAAATCAACTAGAAAAGAAAGGTGAAAATTTTATTATGTCGTAGGCGTGTCGTGTAAATCACAATTTCAGCTAATTTTTGTTAATATATTTTATTAGCTGCTTTCCAATCTCAGTATTATCAATAAATGCATCAAATACAGATGCTCCAGGACCTGTTGCAAAAATTGGCACAAAATTTGCTGAGTGGTAGTCAGAGGTAAACCTAATCTCTAAATCTCCTCCATCTGAGTCATGAACCGCAACACCTCCACACTCATGATCTGCTGTAAGCACCACAAGAACGTTAGGGTTGACTTCTTGATAATCTAGAACATAGTTCACTAATTCATTTAATGATTCCATCTCGCCTTTAATATACGTACCATTATTCGCATGGCCACCCCAATCAACCTGAGACTCTTCAATCATAACAAAAAAACCATTCTCATTCTTATCAAGTTTAGATAGTGCAACTTTTGCCATTTGAGTGGTACTTACCTCTCTATCACCTTTATAAACTTTAGAAAGTCCTTTCTCAGCGAACAATCCCAATAAACGCTTATCTTCTTCAATGGGAGTATTGATATCTTCAATATACTGAGCTCCTTGACTTTTATAAAATGTAATCAAGCTATCTGGCCAGAATTTTTTTCCTCCACCTAGTATCACATCTACATCTGCAGTCGCATACTGCTGAGCGATCTCATGTTCTTTCTTCCTGTAATCTACATGTGCTGCAAAAGATGCAGGGGTTGCGTGTGTCACTGATGATGTTGCAACCAAACCAGTAGACATTCCATTTTCTTGTGCCCACTCAAGCATAGTTTTTACAGGGTTCTTATCATTATCTACAGCGATTGCTCCATTATAGGTTTTTTCTCCAGCTGAAAGCGCAGTTCCGCTTGCAGCAGAATCTGTAACCCGTTTGCATGTAGTTGTACACTCTCCATCATTAGGGTGTGTAGCAACCAATCCAATATGGTCAAATCTTGCAGGTGCAAACTCTCCATTTGCATAGTAGGATAACGTATACTGACCGATTCCTGTGCCATCAGCAATTATAAATATAATAGATTCTGGATAGGCATCTACATCTTTCTTGATGGTATAATTGGTATGTGGTTTAGATTCAAGGATGTCATCTTCTTTTGTTGGGAGTTTTTGATCAATGGCAACACTTGTTAGGGTTGCAGTAGAACAGCTAAAAAACATTATTGAAAACACTATTAACGCATATCTTTTCATTATTAATCCTTATAATTTAAAATTTAAAAAACAGCTATTGTTTTTACATTAACAAACTCTTTTATTCCAAATTCAGATAGCTCTCTACCATATCCTGAGTTTTTAACTCCACCAAATGGAAGCCTTGGGTCAGATTTGGTAAAATCATTTATAAATACAGCGCCTGTCTCAATTCTGCGAGCTACCGATAGCGCTTTATCTTTATTTTTAGACCAAATACTTCCACCAAGTCCAAAATCTGTATCATTGGCAAGCTCTACCATTTTATCAATATCATTAAATTTAAAAACCGAAAACACAGGACCAAATGTTTCTTGATTGTAAACTGGCATACTCTGACTAATATTTGTTAGAATTGTTGGAGCGTAGTAGTATCCACTCTCACCTACTCTCTTGCCTCCAGATACAAGCTCAGCTCCAAGCTTAATTGATTCTTTTACCTGATTTTCAATTTTATTTAATATATCCTCTCTAGCAAGTGGGCCAACCTGCGTTTCACTTAGCATGGGGTCACCTACTATGAGTGATTCAATTGTTTTTTGAAGACCAGCGATGAATTCATCGTACACATCTTCATGAACAATAAATCTCTTAGCTGCAATGCAGCTTTGACCATTATTTAGCATTCTTCCTTTTACCGCTGAATCAATACATTTTGGAAGATCTGCATCGCTTAACACAATAAATGCATCTGAACCCCCAAGCTCCAATACTGTTTTCTTTAAGTTTTTCCCGGAACACTCAGCGACCTTACTACCTGCAAGCTCACTACCTGTAAGAGATACGGCTTTTACATGTTTATTTGAAATAATATTGGGAATTACATCTACATCAATCATTAATATTCTAAATAGATCTTTAGGAATACCACAATCATGAAAAACCTTTTCGATGGCAACCGCTGAAGCTTGGACGTTTGGCGCATGTTTTACAAGTACAGAATTTCCTGCGATAATAGCAGGAACCGCAAATCTAAATACCTGCCAAAACGGAAAATTCCATGGCATCACCCCAAGAATTACTCCTAAAGGTTCAAACGATACAAAACTCTTATCTGCATCAGAGCTAATGCTCTGCTCAGCTAAAAATCTACTACCATTCTCAACATAGTAATCACAGAGCCATGCACATTTTTCAACCTCAGCGATAGATTCTGAAATAGGCTTACCCATCTCATTTGTAATAATTTCTGCAAATACTTCTTTATTATTTCGAACAAAATCTGATATTTTTGAAATTATTTTGGTTCTTTTTGAAATATCTACAGTAGCCCACTTTCTTTGGGAATCTGAAGATTCTTCAATTATCTCCTCGGTAGAAGATAAATTAATTTCTTTAAACTCTGCAAATAGCTCTTCTGTAGCTGGATTAATTGATTTTAATGTTGTCATTTTAATTTTATTCTATTTTTTTGGATTAATGTATAGCTAAATTTACACTTGATTTTCATCATACAATATAAAAAATAATTAATATGGAGACCAAGTGATGAGCAATAGTTTTAAAGTACCTGTTCCAGTCAATGAGCCAATAAAAGATTATGCTCCAAACTCAGAAGAAAAAAGAAGTTTGGTAGCAAAAATTAATGAGCTCTCTTCAACTACCGTTGAAATTCCTATCATTATTGATGGTAAAGAAATTAAAACCGGAAACATTGGAAACTGTGTAAAGCCCTATGACCATGCTCATATACTAGGCACATACCATAAAGCTGGTGAAGATGAGGTGAAGAAGGCTATTGAATCATCTCTTGATGCATGGAACGACTGGAGTCAAACATCTTTTGAGTATAGAGCTAAAATTTTCCTTAAAATGGCAGAGCTTCTCGCTGGTCCACATAGAGATGTAATTAACGCCTCTACCATGCTTAATATGAGTAAAAACGCATACCAGGCAGAAATTGATGCAGCTTGTGAGCTAATTGATTTTTGGAATTTTAATTGCTACTATGCACAAGAAATATATCAACAACAACCGATGTACTCACCTGAAGGCACAAAAAATCAAACTGAGCATAGACCTCTTGAAGGGTTTGTCTTTGCAGTAACTCCATTTAATTTTACAAGTATAGCTGCGAATCTGCCATGCGCACCAGCTCTTATGGGAAACACCGCTATATGGAAACCTGCATCAAGCACGGTATATCCAGCATACTTTCTAATGAAGTTATTTAAAGAGGCTGGACTTCCAGATGGCGTTATTAATCTTCTTCCTGGAAGCGGAGCAGTTGTTGGAAATCAAGTTTTATCTCATCCAAAGCTCGCAGGAATACATTTTACCGGATCAACTGGAGTATTCCAAGGAATGTGGAAGCACATTGGAGAGAACATCAAAACATATGAATCTTATCCTAGGATAGTAGGTGAAACCGGAGGAAAAGATTTCTGTATTGCCCATGAATCATCAAACAAGCAGGCGCTTGCAACCGCAATGACAAGAGGAGCCTTTGAGTTCCAAGGTCAGAAATGTTCAGCGATGTCAAGAGCATATATTCCATCAACTATATGGGATGATGTTAAAAGTATGTATCTTAATCAGGTTAATGAACTCAAAATGGGCTCTCCTGAAAAGTTCTCAAATTTTATAAATTCAGTAATAGATAAGAATGCATTTGATTCTATATCATCCTATATCGACTATGCAAAGAATACCGATGATGCAGAGATTATCAGTGGCGGTGGATATGATGATTCTAAAGGCTATTTTATTGAGCCCACAACAATCTTAACAACCAACCCTCATTTCAAAACAATGGAAGAGGAGATATTTGGGCCTGTTCTAACTATATACGTATATAATCCAGCTGATTGGGAAGAAACTCTTAAGCTAGTAGATACCACATCGCCCTACGCTCTAACTGGAGCTATATTCTGTGAGGATAAGGAAATACTAGAAGCTGCAAATAAGACATTAAGGTTCTCTGCTGGAAACTACTACATTAATGATAAGCCTACAGGTGCGGTAGTAGGCCAACAGCCATTTGGTGGAGCAAGAGCTTCTGGAACAAATGACAAGGCTGGTTCAATGTTCAATCTAGTCAGATGGGTATCTCAAAGAACAATAAAAGAAAATTTTGAGCCACCAACTGATTATAAATATCCATTCATGGGAGAAGATGAGTAGCATAGATATAAATATTAGATCTGAGGTAGGTACTCTACAGAAAGTTCTGGTTCATACTCCAGGGCTAGAGATGAATCTCCTGAATTCTCATAACACTAAAGAGTTTAATTATAATTTTGATAATAAAACCTTTAGCAATAATGAAGATTTTTTGCTTTGGGATGATACTATTTATCTAAAAGGAGCAATCAGAGAGCATAAAGAAATGTGCGAGGTTATTAATATTCTATCAGGTAATGATGCATGTCTACAATTTAAGGACTTATATGAACAGCATTTAGATCCATGGGTAAAGAATCAGATAATATCAAATTTATTATTCACTAGGGATCTGGCTTTTTCATTTGGAGGAAGTACAGTTGTTTCATGGAACTCAAAATCTGCTAGAAACCAAGAGAATCTACTAACAAAAGATTTATTTGAAAATCATCCATCTTTAAATCAAAATAAAGTAATCTACTTTCATGATGAATTTCCTCACTTAGCAATTGAGGGTGGTGATGTTATGGTATTCAATTCAGATACTATTCTTGTTGGTCTAAGCGAAAGAACAAAAAAAGAATCTATAGAGGCGCTTCTACCTTACTTCTTAGATGAGGGATTTTCTAATGTGATAGGTGTTTGCCTTGAGAAAAAAAGAGCATTCATGCATCTTGATACTGTATTTACTCAAATTGATAGCAATGAATATCTAATATATGATACCAATGAGAGTATTGATTACTATAGATTCAGTAAATCTAATCCTGGTGGAGAAAAACTAAGCTCTAATAGCTTAGGGACGCTGGTTAGTGAGCTTGATAATAAGGCAAAGCTATTTAAATGCGAGCAGAAAGAACAGTGGACTTGTGGATCTAACGCTCTTGCGGTTAGCCATGGGAAAATTTTACTATATGAACGAAATGAGATTACAATAGAAAGACTTGTTAAAGATGGTAGCTACAGAGCCTATACATCAGAAGAAATAATTAATGGCCAATTTAATGCAAACGAGAAGATTGTAGTTAAAATTAATGGCTCAGAACTATCAAGAGGACGTGGTGGTGCGCGATGCATGACGATGCCACTGGTTAGAGGCTAAATTATGGGACAACAGAATCCAACAGTAATGATATCTTTAGGTGGTAACGCCATTAGCCCAAAGAATGAGTCTGGGACAATTCAACAACAATTTGCGCACACCAAAGAAAGCTTAGCTGCGGTAATGGGCTTTGTTAAGAGACGATATAATATCTGTATTGCGCATGGTAATGGCCCTCAGGTAGGTGCTGAATTACAACGAAATGAGTTAACTCAAGATATTATACCTCCCCTACCCCTTGGCGTTCTTGTTGCAAATACTCAAGGTGCTATTGGATATATGATACAGCAATCTTTACAAAACGCTCTATACAAAGAAGATGCAAATAGAGAGGTTGTAAGTGTTATATCTCAGGTAAAAGTTGATAAAGATGATCCAGAGCTTCTGGACCCTAAAAAATATATTGGAAAGTCATACGATAAGGAAACCGCTGAAGGGCTATCAAAAGAGCATGACTGGACTATTAAAGAGCAAGAACCTGGATTGTGGAGAAGAGTAGTTCCATCTCCAAAACCTCTTTATATATTTAACGGGAAATCGATTAAGCATCTTGTAAACTACGGAACTATTGTTATTGCTGGTGGAGGTGGTGGCATACCAGCATATAATGATGAAAATGGAATTTTACATGGAATTGATGGTGTAATTGATAAAGATTACTCAGCTGCACTTTTGGGCAGGATTATAAGAGCAGATGAGCTATTTATGATTACAGATGTTGATAATGTTTTTTTAAATTACAAGCAAAGCAATGAAAAAAAATTAGATAAGTGCACAGTAAGTGAGGCTCAAGAGTATTTAAAGCAAGGACATTTTGGCGAAGGTTCTATGGAACCAAAAATAAAATCAGCTATTTATTTTCTTGAGCATTACGGAAGTAAGGTTGTCCTTACTTCACTTAATAAGCTAGAAGATGCGCTTAAGGGAAATTCAGGAACTACAATTACAAAGGGTTAATTAATGAAAATACATGAATATCAAGGTAAGCAAATACTGAAATCATATAATATTCCTATCCAAGATGGGGTTATTGTTGAGAATAAAGATAATATAGAAAGTGCAATTGATCAGGTATCACAGGAATATGGATGTAATCAATTTATAGTTAAGGCACAAATTCACGCAGGTGGAAGAGGAAAAGGTGGTGGTGTGAAATTCTGTCCAAATAAAGATGCAGCTATTGAAGCTGCAAACAATATTCTTGGAATGAACTTAATCACACCTCAAACAGGAGAATCTGGACAAAAAGTTAGAAAGATTTATATCACAAAGGCATTTGATATTGCTCATGAATACTATGTAGCTATCACCCTTGACCGATCAAAAAATCAAGATGTTATTATGGCTTCTACAGAGGGAGGAATGGATATAGAGAAAGTTGCAGAAGAAACTCCAGATAAAATTATTAAAGTTTGGGTTGACCCTATAAAAGGATTAGAAGAAGATCAGGTTACTAAACTTTCAAGTGGACTTGGCTTTGAAGAGGATTTATTTGATCAAGCATCTGATGTATTCAGAAAACTATATAGCTGCTATATTGAAAAGGATACTACGCTACTTGAGATTAATCCACTAGTTAAAACAGAAGATAATAACATTGTTGCACTTGATTCAAAATTTAATTTTGATGGCAATGCAATGTTTAGGCACTCAAATATAAATGAAATGGAAGATCCGTTTGAAATAGATGAAACAGAGCTTGAAGCTGGGAAATTTAACCTTAACTATATAAAACTTGATGGTAATGTTGGGTGCATGGTTAATGGGGCTGGACTTGCAATGGCAACAATGGATATAATAAAACTATCTGGTGGTGATCCTGCTAATTTCTTAGATGTTGGTGGTGCAGCAAGTGTAGATACAGTAAAAAATGGATTTAAAATAATATTAAAAGATCCAAATGTTAAAGCTATCTTAATAAATATATTTGGTGGAATTGTAAGATGTGACCGAGTTGCCAAAGGTGTAGTTCAAGCAGTAGAAGAACTTAACTTAGATGTGCCTGTTGTAGTAAGATTAGAGGGAACTAATGCAATTGAAGCAAAAGATATATTAAATAATTCAGAAGTTGAAATTATTCCAGCGACAACTATGCAGGATGCTGCAGATAAAGTTGTAAATGCTGCATTAAATTAGGAGAAGAAGATGTCGATATTAATAAATAATGATACCAAAGTAGTTGTTCAAGGGATTACAGGTTCAGAAGGGACCTTTCATTCAGGGCAAATGATTGATTATGGAACGAATATTGTCGCAGGAGTCACTCCAGGAAAGGGTGGGACAGTAGTCCTTGATAACATTCCTGTATATAATACGGTAAAGGAAGCCAGAGATAATCATGGTGCAAATGCATCAATCATATTTGTCCCCCCACGATTTGCAGCTGCGGCTGCAATAGAAGCTATAGAGGCTGGAATAGAATTAATTGTGTGTATATCAGAGGGTATTCCAATTAGGGATATGGTAAAAGTAAAACACATGCTTAATAATAGTAACTCTAGATTAATTGGACCAAACTGCCCAGGGATTATTACTATTGATGAATGCAAATTAGGTATAATGCCTGGTTTTATTTGCAAAAAGGGTAATATTGGAGTAATATCTAAATCAGGGACATTAACCTATGAAGCTATTGATCAATTAGTGAAAAATGGAATGGGCCAAACTACAGCAATTGGTATAGGTGGTGATCCTATTATCGGTACAGATATGATTGCAGCTCTTGAGCTATTTGAAAAGGATCCAGATACAGAGGGTATTGTTATGATCGGAGAAATTGGTGGTCAAATGGAAAATGAGGCCGCTAAATGGGCAAAGGACAATGTAACAAAGCCTATCGTAGGATTCATTGCAGGCCAAACAGCTCCCCCTGGAAGAAGAATGGGACATGCTGGAGCAATAATCTCAGGGGGCGATGAAACTGCAGAAGCTAAAAATAAAATTTTAGCTGAGTGCGGAATCAATGTAGCAAAATCAGTTGCTGAGATTGGGAATAAAATGAAAGAATCATTAACTTTAAATGTTTAGGAGCAGAAAATAAATGGAAACAACTTTAGCGATCATCAAACCGGATGCCTACAAAAAAGGCTATGCTGGTAAAATAATTGATAGAATAATACAAGAAGGTTTTGATATAAAAAATATGAAACAAGTTTTACTGTCTAAAGAAAAAGCAGAAGGTTTCTATGATATACATAGAGAGCGTCCTTTTTTTGGAGAGCTAGTAGAATTTATGTGCTCAGGTAATTGCGTAGTGCTTTCTCTAGAACGCGATAATGCTGTAAGCAAATGGAGAGAAGTAATTGGAGCAACTAATCCTGAGGAGGCTCAAGAAGGTACAATCCGAGCACTATACGGAGAGAATACTGGAAACAATGCTGTGCATGGATCAGATTCATCAGAAAATGGGATAATAGAATCTAATTATTTTTTCTAAAAAAAGGACTAAATATGAAAAATAAACTCTTATTTCTTTTATTATCAGTTGTGCTAATTACTCTAAATGCTTGTTCAGATAATATCGAATACACAAAAGTAAAAATTGGTGATGTCATTAAAGTAACAAGCGATTATTCATCATACAATAAAGCTGATATTGTGTTTGCGTGGAGCCCTCCTATATCAAATAATGGTTCTATCCCAAAATTTGAAATTGATAATAACTCATTATTTTTCTCACCTAATATGCCTGAAAAATATTCTATGAAATTAACTGTAGAATCTATGGGGGGAGAGCCAATTCTTGAAGAAAATTTCTACTATGAAGGTGTTGAATCTATAATCGAAGCTGAGAAGAAATATAAGAGTGTAAAATTCCCATCTGATCCAATAGCTAGTGTAGGTGTAGCTGAAAAAAATGAATATACTGAACCTACTTCTTACTATACCGTTCAAATTTATGCTAGGATAACAGAACAAGAAGCAAATGATGACCTAGTAGGATTGAACGCATTAGGTTTTGAGGATACATTTATTGAAGTATTTATAAAAGATGAGACAAAATACTGGCGTGTAAGAAGTGGAAAATTAAACTCTGCTAAAAAAGCAGAAAAAAGAAAAAAAGAGTTATCTGATGTCCTAAAAATTGATTTAAAAGATTTATGGGCTGTAGAAGTAAAATAAAAAAAAATAATTTAATGTTTCTTGCTTATATTAATTATTGTTAACTTATTCGCCGAATTATTATAATGGGTTTTTAAATGTCAAGAATATGTAAAATAACTGGGAAAAGGCCAAAGACTGGGAACAATGTCTCAAAGGCTAACAATAAAACAAAAAGAAAGCAGTATCCTAATATCCAGAAAAAAAGATTTTTTGTTCCAGAGCTAAATAAAACAGTAACACTGAAATTATCAGCAAATGGAATTAAGACAATTGATAAATACGGTTTGTTATCATATCTAAATAAAAAGGGGATGTCACTAGCTGACGTAATGTAAATATGGCAGTACCTAAAAGAAAAATTTCGAAGACAAGAGGAAGAAAAAGAAGAACTCACTGGAAAGCGAAAGAGAACTTAGCATTAGAGAAATGTTCTCAAACTGGAGTAGTACACCCAAGACATAAAGCATATTATGTTGATGGAGTTCTGTATTATAAAGGTAATATCCTTCAAAATAATAAATAAATCTCTTATAAAATGAGAATTGCCTTAGATATTATGGGTGGTGATAACGCTCCTCATTCAAATGTTTTGGGTGCAAAACTATTTATTGATTCAACATCTGATTTGGATACAAAAGTAATTCTAGTAGGCCCAGAGCAAGTAATTCAACAAGAAATTCAAAATAATTTCCCTGATTTAAATACAGATAGATTTGAAATACATGATGCAAATGAAGTCGTTTCTATGGATGAAGAAAAGCCGGCCTACGCTTTTAAAAACAAACCGAATAGTTCACTAGTAAAAGCTGTACAATTAGTAAAGGATGGTAATGCTGATGCTGTAATAAGTGCAGGAAATACGGCTGCACTTCTTTCTAGCTCTCTTTTCCTATTAGGAAAAATTAATGGAATTAAAAGACCTGCATTGGCTACATATATACCTAGTGATAATAATGGATTTATACTATGTGATGTAGGTGCAAATACCGATGTAAAGCCAATCCATCTAGTACAATTTGCTATTATGGCAAGTGATTATGTTAAGTATATTCAAGAAATTAAATCTCCTAAAATTGGATTACTAAATATTGGAACTGAAAAAAATAAAGGAAATAAACTAACGTCAGAAGCATATCCACTATTTGAACAGAATCTTAGCAATTTTATAGGTAATATAGAATCTCGAGATTTGCTTAAAGGTGAAATAGATGTAGTAATATGTGATGGATTTACAGGTAATACAATATTGAAATTAATAGAAGGAATGATTAATCATTTTTACTATTCATTACAATCTGGAAATAAGACTAGTGAATCAGAAAATTCAATTAAAAGTTTACTTGAAAAATATGATTATGAAAAGCATGGTGCAAGTCCATTTTTAGGAGTTAAGGGTATCGTATTAAAATGTCATGGATCATGCAGTGAAAAATCAATTAAAAATGCTTTAAGTTCATCAGAAGCTTTTTATAAAAATAAAATAATAGAACAAATTGAAAATGATCTTAATAAAAAAGCCACTCTTTTTGAAAATTTAGAACTAGTAAGCAATCAATGAAAAAAAAACATTTTATTTTCCCTGGGCAAGGTTCCCAATCTGTAGGGATGTTACCTTCTATCATCGATACTGAAATTGCAAAAGAGTATTTCTCTAAAACAAACTCTGCAATTGGCTATAACCTCATAGATATATGCAATAATGGCCCAGAAGAAATATTAACTCAAACTAAAAATACTCAACCTGCAATTTTTACGCTAAGTATTATTATTGACTCAATGCTTAAGGATAATAATATTGAACCAATATCAGTAGCAGGTCATAGCCTTGGTGAATATAGTGCTCTTGTATCAAATGAAGTATTATCTTTTGAGGATGCACTTGATCTTATCATTATAAGATCAACTGAAATGGAAAAAGCAAATACAATAACTAAAGGATCTATGGCCGCAGTATTAAATGCAGATGATGAAGAATTAGAAAAAATAATTAATGGAGTTGATGGTGTTCTTGTTGTGGCAAATTATAATACGACTAGTCAGGTTGTAATATCTGGAGAAAAGAAATCTATATTAGATGCAGTTGAATTTTCAAAAGAATTATCACCTAAAATCAAATGCATTGAATTAAATGTTTCTGGAGCATTTCACTCTCCTCTAATGAAATTTGCAAGAGAAGTTTTGTCTAATGCTATTAATGTATTAAATTTCAATGATGCGAGCGTTCCAATATATCAAAATATTAATGCAAAACCAACCAAGGATGCCGATACAATTAAAAAAAACCTTATATCACAACTTGAAAGTCCAGTCCAATGGTTTCAAACAATTAATCATATGATAGGAAATTCAAAACAAAAATTATTTATTGAGTGTGGACCAGGGAATGTATTAAAAGGCTTAAATAGAAGAATTTCTAGAGATATATCTACTATCTCAGTAAATAATCTTAATGATATTGAATCTGTAAGGATACTATAAATTGATTAAAAAAACAGCTATAATAACAGGCTCATATGGGGATATTGGCCATGCAATTGCAAAACAATTTGTAGCTAGTGGTATTAATGTTGCTCTTATTGGAAGAGATATTAAAAAATTAAAGCATCAAAAAGAT
>CETU01034918.1_pt1 | contig 19044 bp, 18 predicted proteins | sample 356531 | NCBI WGS metagenome assembly CETU01 (sample SAMEA2623488, study PRJEB7988) | marine metagenome | isolation source: saline water (ENVO:00002010), including
CCATAATTTTCAATTTGAGAAATTTTAGAAAGCACAACACTTAATGGGGATTGTCTTTTTTTAAGATTATTAATTATACTTATCGTCTTAGAATCTGTTGCTAATGCTCCAAAACTATACAAAGTATCCGTAGGATAGATTATTGGCTCTCCATTTTTTAAAGCTTCTTTTGCGATACTCAAGTTTTTTTCTATTGCTGGAATTATCATTAGTTATATATTTTTTTACTCCACTTTTTATGAAACCAAAAATATTGATGAGGATATTGTTTGATTTTATTTGTTAATATATTAGCGTATAATGAATTTATCTCTTCAATTATTTCCTCTTCATTTTTGTTAGTATTATTAATTTTAATTTCTTCAACAAAAACATGATATTTATAATCACTACCCATTATACAAAATACTATTAATATATTACAATTAGTTCTACTATGAAAAATTCCTGCACCTTTAGGGAATGAGGATTTTTTTCCAAAAAATTTTATTTTCACACCTCTTTTCCCAGCATTTTGATCGCTCGCAAGACCAATAAATTTATTATTTGATATTGCTTCATATAATTTTTTTAAAGCATTTTTTTTCCATATAAGTCCGATATTTGGAAATGTTCGCATTTCTATGTAAAATTTATTTACATTAGAATTGCTTTGTTCTTTCATAACTGTTTCCATTGGGAAATTATGAAATCCCATAAATGGTAGTATATATTCCCAATTTCCTATATGTGCTGACATAATACACCCACCATTAGATTGGTTCAGTATGGTTTGATACTTTTTATTAATTACAAAGTATTGATCTAAGTTTTCTCTATTAATTGTTTGCTGTCTCAAAAAATCAACAAGCACCATTCCAAAATGTTTATAACAATTTAATAAAATAGATTTTTTCTGATTTTGGCTAAGATGATTAAAGGCAATGGAAATATTTTTTTCAGCAACATTTTTTCGTATTGATAATATATAGATTATTATACCAATCTGCTTGCCGATTAATAAAGCAGCTTTACGTGGCACTAAACAGAAAACCATAGATATGGTTTTGAAAATAAATAAATATAAATTTTGTATAATGTTTTTCATAATTATTAGATAAAGATTAACATCTTATACATGAATAAATATAGCTTTATTTTGATTAATTCTCCTTGTAAATTTGTTTATGAAAATTCAAAATATAGTGGATTACTTTTTCTATCAAAATGAAAAATAACCATTCATCTATTCCTAGTCATCTTAAATCTTATATAGTAGATCAAGATTATAACGCATATACTAGTATTAATCATTTATGCTGGAAGTTTATAATGAATATTTCTAAAGATTTTTTTAAAGATCATGCTCATAAATCTTATCTTGAAGGTCTTGAAAAAACAGGTATAACTATTAATAAAATTCCAAAAATTTCTGATATGGATAAAAAGCTTAGAAAAATTGGATGGAGGGCAGTGCCTGTTCGAGGATTTTTACCTCCTACAATTTTTATGCAATTTCAAGCACATTCTATTTTACCAATTGCTTCAGATATGAGAACGCTTGATCATATAACATATACTCCTGCACCTGATATTGTACATGAAGCCGCAGGGCATTCTCCTATAATAGTTAATAAATCATATTCAAATTATTTAAAGAATTATGGACAGGCAGCATCAAAAGCGATTTCTTCGAAACAAGATCATGATATATATATGGCAATTAGGCTGCTATCTGATATAAAAGAAAATCCGCAATCATCAGCAAAAGATATTAGAATTGCAGAAGAGTCTTTAAATCAAGCATTAGAAAATAATAAATATTTAAGCGAAGCAGCATATTTATCAAGACTTAATTGGTGGACAGTTGAATATGGATTAGTAGGAAATATTAATAACCCAAAAATTTTTGGAGCTGGTTTACTATCATCTGTAGGTGAAAGTTATAATGCAATTTATGGAGATGTTAAGATGATCCCATTAAGTTTAGATTGTATTAATTATTCCTATGATATAACTGAGCAACAACCACAATTATTTATAGCAAAAGACTTTGAGCATCTTAATGATGTATTAAATGAATATAAAGCAAAAATGGCATATAATATAGGTGGGCTAAAATCTGCTAAAGAAGCAATTAAATCTCAATCAGTATGCACATTTAAGCTTGATACTGGATTAGAAATTTCAGGTGTTCCAACAGAAATATATGGTAATACCTTTGAAGAATTTTACAAATTTGAAGGTCCTGTGCAATTATCTTATCAAAATAAGGAATTAGATGGGCATGGTGGAGATTATCATCAGCATGGTTTTAGTTCACCAATATGTAACACTTTAATAATTAATCGACTAAAAGACGCATCAATTAATGAAAAAATTAATATCAATTTTAAATCTGGTATTAATTTAAAAGGAGTTATCAAAGATAAGCTTATCATTGATTCAAAATTAATTACAATATCATTTAAAGATTGCAAAATTATTAAAGGAGATAAATTATTATTTGATCCTGATTGGGGGACGTTTGATTTAGCCTGTGGAAAATCTATTCAGTCTGTATATGGAGGACCAGCAGATATTCAATCTTATTTACAATTTATGGATTTAGAATTACCTAGTCAGATTAAACCTAATTATCTTACTAAGTATTCTAATTCAGAAAAAAAATTAATTGATCTTTACGATGAAATTGAAAATAAATTAAATAATGATAAAGTACAATCAATGATTGATAAGCTAGATTTGGAATTTAAAGGTGATTGGCTCTTAAGATTTGAATTATTAAATATCCTTGATGACAAAAAAGATAATGATTTAATTAGTAAACTTAAATTACAAATTCAGGAAATAGCTAAAGATGATAATGATCTTTACAACTCCATTCAAAGAGGGTTAAAAACTATTTCAAAGTAACCCTAACTTATATCCGATAAAAAACATCGTATATAATTCTTGTTTATTGTTTTCATTAGTCAATAAATTATTGGTCGGTCAATTAATTATTTAATAATTATTTTTTATGTTAAAATTAACAAAAACAATAGAGTATGCTTTAATATCTTTAGTCCACATCACTGGTCAAAAAGAAGATAAGCCATGTTCAGCAAAAGAAATTGCTGAAATGAATTTTATACCATCAGAAACTTTAGCTAAAACTTTACAAAAATTATCATCTCTCAATATAATTAAATCTATAAAAGGCCCTAAAGGAGGATATCAATTATGCTCTGATATTAATAAAATTAATATTATAGATTTTATTGAAATGATAGAAGGTCCGGTGGGATTAACTGATTGCAATACAGCGGTCAAATGTGATCAGGAGTGTAGTTGCTCAATTAAAGATCCTATGGTAAAGATAAATGATAAAATAATAAGTACATTAAAAAATATTACTCTAGATGAGTTCACTAAAATAGAGAGGTAGCTATGAGTAGCAAAGAAAATAGTATTGATGAAAATATATCGATAACAAAAAAAGCAGCAACTAGAATTAAGGCAATTCTTGATGCAGAAAAAAAAGAGGGTCATGCATTGCGACTTTCTGTTGTTGGCGGTGGATGTTCAGGTATGAATTATAATATAGCTTTTGATGATAAAAAGGGTGAATTTGATAAGGTATATACATCTAAAGGTGTGAATATTTATTGTGATTTGCAAAGTTGGCTTTATTTAAAGGGAACTACAATCGATTTTTCTGATGATATATTATCTGGTGGATTTAAAATAACTAACCCTAACGCATCTAGGACTTGTGGTTGCGGTACAAGCTTTTCGGTTTAACAATATTATGTCAAAAGATACTATAAATAAACGTCTTGATAAAAAATATGAATTTGGTTTTACAACTGATATTGAGCAAGAAACTCTTCCTCCTGGATTAAATGAGGATGTTATTAAGGTTATTTCTAATAAAAAAGATGAACCAGAATGGCTTTTAAATTGGAGATTAAATGCATTTAAAAAATGGAAAAAAATGTCTGAACCTAGTTGGGCTAAGGTAAATTATCCTAAAATTAATTATCAAGAAATCAGTTATTTTTCATCACCTAAAAAGAAAAAATTAAAAAGTCTTGATGAGGTAGACCCTGAAATTTTAAGAACTTATGAAAAATTAGGTATTCCTTTGCAAGAACAAAAAATGCTAGCAGGAGTTGCTGTTGATGCTGTTTTTGATAGTGTTTCCATTGCCACTACTTTTAAAGATGATCTTGCAAAAGCTGGAGTCATTTTTTGCTCATTCTCAGAGGCTGTTAAAAATCATCCAGATTTAGTTAAAAAATATCTTGGTAGTGTTGTGCCGCATACTGACAATTTTTTTGCAGCATTGAATGCTGCGGTATTTAGTGATGGCTCATTTGTTTATATCCCTAAAGATACAAAGTGCCCTATGGAGCTATCAACATATTTTAGAATTAATGCATTAAATACAGGTCAATTTGAACGCACTTTAATTATTGCGGATAAAGGTTCTGATGTTAGCTATTTGGAGGGTTGTACTGCTCCTATGAGAGATGAAAACCAATTACATGCAGCTGTAGTTGAATTAATTGCACTTGATAATGCTAATATTAAATATTCAACAGTTCAAAATTGGTATCCAGGAGATGAGAATGGAAAGGGAGGAATATATAATTTTGTAACTAAAAGAGGCCTTTGTAAAGGTAAAGATTCAAAAATATCATGGACACAGGTTGAGACTGGGTCTGCAATTACATGGAAATACCCAAGTGTTATTTTGCGTGGAGATAGATCAATAGGAGAATTTTATTCAGTAGCTTTATCCAATAACTATCAACAGGCTGATACAGGGACAAAAATGATACATATTGGAAATAACACAAAAAGTACTATTATATCAAAAGGTATATCTGCAGGACATGGACAACAAACTTATAGAGGAGAGGTTAAAATAATGAAAAATGCAGATAATGCAAGGAATTATTCTCAATGCGATTCTATGTTGATTGGTGACAATTGCGGAGCACATACATTCCCTTATATAGATGTAAAAAATAAATCTGCACAAATGGAGCATGAAGCCACTACATCTAGTATTGGTGAGGAACAATTATTTTATTGTGCTCAGCGAGGAATAGGAGAAGAGGAAGCTATTTCATTAATTGTTAATGGGTTTTGTAGAGATGTATTTAAAGAGCTTCCAATGGAATTTGCAATGGAAGCTCAACAACTTATGGAAGTTAGTTTAGAGGGGAGTGTTGGATAGATGATTACATTTAAAGATTTAGTAGTAGATGTAGAGGGTAAGAGGATCATTAATGAATTTAATTTAAAAGTTTCAAGTGGAGAGCTCCACGTTATTATGGGGCCAAATGGATCTGGTAAAAGTACTATTGCAAATACAATTGCAGGACATCCTAGATATTCTATTAAAAGTGGTGACATAGTTTATAAAAAAGAATTAATAAATGAACTTTCACCTGAAGAAAGGGCTGCTATGGGAATCTTTTTATCTTTACAGTATCCAGTTAGTATACCTGGTGTAAAGAATATATATTTTTTGAAAGCAGCTGTAAATTCAATTAGAAAAATAAAAAATCAAGATGAAATAGATACTATAGATTTTTTAAAAATGGTCAGAGGTATTTTGCCTTTAGTTGGCCTTGATGAAAGCTTCCTTCACAGATCTGTAAATGAGGGCTTTTCTGGTGGAGAAAAGAAAAGAAATGAGATTTTGCAAATGCTAGTTTTACAGCCAGATTTATCAGTTCTTGATGAAACAGATTCGGGTCTAGATATAGATGCATTAAAAATTATAGCTGAAGGAATTAAAAATTATAGAAATGATAGTAGATCTTTTATTATCATAACTCATTATCATAGGATGTTGGATTTTTTAGATCCTGATTATATCCACATATTAATAGATGGAAAAATTAAATTATCTGGCGGTCCTGAGCTTGCGCATAAGTTGGAAGAAAAGGGCTATTCATGGGTTAGAGAGATGCAAAATATATAGATGCTTTCTGATATAAGAAATAATGCAAAAAGTATTTTCTCTCAATTGGGATATCCATCTACAAAAGATGAGATGTGGAAGTATACAAATGTTAAAAAATTTAACGATTATATGTCTTCTGATTCTCAACAGTTGAATTATCAACCTAAAGATATTCCTATACTAGATAAATCTCATAACATCATTATATGTAATGGTCAATTAATTAATAAAGATATTAAGATAAGTGGAGTCAGTATATCAAATTATGAAGACATCCTTAATTTGTCTGTGCCTGCAGAAAAGTTTTTACAGATATCTAATTTTAATAATAATGGAGTTTTAGCTCACAACACCTCTTCGTTCATTGATGCTGTTCACATTGTTATTAATGAAAATGAAATCATTGATTTACCTATAAATATAATTAATATTTCTTCTAATCTTGAAAACAATATAATTACGTTCCCTAGGGTTTATATTCATTCAAAAAGAAATAGTAAAGCATCAATTTATATACAGAATATAAGTGATAGTTCTAGATGTGCAATAAATTCAGTTATGGAGTTTTACTGTGAAGATTTATCAAATTTAAATATTTTTGAACTTTCTGATTTGAAAAATCAACAGATTATTAATTCTATCAGTTTCTCTCAATGTGATAATAGTAAAATAAATTTCTTATCGACTGTTTTTGGATGTGAAATGTATAGATCTAATATTGAAATTGGAATAGATGGGGAGGGTTGTGATAATAATTTTGGAGTTTTAATGTTGGGAAATACAAACAATCATATTGATTATCATGTAAATATAAATCATAATAGAGGTAATTCTTTTAATAACTTTAATTGTAAAAGCTTATTAAAAGATACCTCAATTGGAATTTTTAATGGAAAGATTTTAGTTGAAAAAGAATCTGCAGGCACAGATTCAAGACTCAACAATAATAATTTATTGCTTTCAGAAAAAGCAGAAATTCAATCTAATCCTCAGCTTGAAATTAACTGTGAAGATGTAAAGTGTGCACATGGTTCTACAACTGGGAATTTAGATAAAGAAGCGCTATTTTATTTGCGTTCTAGAGGTATTAGTCTTAATAAAGCTAAGGCTATATTGATTCACGGCTTTATTAGCAAACTTATTTCATCTTTTAATTCAGATATTTTATCTCTTGATGAAAAAATTAAAAAGTGGATTTAGGTAAGCATTGTGAGTATCGAAGAAAACGCTAAGAAATTATCTGAAATTAAAGAAACATTTCAATTGCTTTCAGATTCTCTTGATATGATTTCATATTTGATTGATATTGGTAAAAAATCTCACAATATGTCAGATCAAGAAAAAACTAATGATAATATTATTAGCGGATGCACTTCAAAAGCTTGGATTATAGTTTCTCAATTATGTGATGATGAATATTATATCAAAACAGATTCAGATTCACATATTGTTAGTGGCCTTTTATATATTCTTTGTTTATCAATAAATAATCAATCTAAAGATTATATTAGCAGCATAAATGCAATAGATATTTTACACTCTATTGGTCTTGATGGAAAAATAACAAGTCAAAGAACTAATGGTTTTTTAAGTGCTGTACAAACATTAAAGGAAAGAATTAATTAGATGGAAGCCCCAATTAAAATATTAAGAGATTGTGATGCCACCTTAATTCCTTCAGGTGATGAAATTAAATTGGTTAAAGGTACCTTAGTACGAATCACTCAAGCTTTAGGGGGAGATTTTACGCTTTATGTAAATGGAAATCTTGTCAAACTATCAGGTAAAAATGCTGACGCCATTGGTAAAAATATTGATAATAGTATAACAGAGTCTATTAATATTAATAATGGAGAGTATAGTGAAGAATTGGTTTGGGAGCAGCTTAGAACATGTTATGATCCTGAAATTCCTGTTAACATTGTTGATCTCGGATTAATATATGATCTTTCAAAAAAAGGGAATAAAAAAGATGGATATAGTTTAAATATAAAAATGACACTTACTGCACCTGGATGTGGAATGGGACCATCTATAGCTCAAGATGTAGATAATAAAGTAAGTGAATTACCAGGTGTCAAAGAAGTTCTTGTAGAGGTAGTATGGGATCCAGTGTGGGATAAATCAATGATGAGTGAAGATGCTAGATTGAAACTTGGAATGTTTTAACCTTTAGAATTTTATTATGATGAAAAATATAAAAAAAATAAGACAAGATTTTCCATTTTTTAATCATAATCCAGATATGATTTACTTTGATAATGCTGCCACAACTCATAAGCCTAATAGTGTTATCGAATCTATTAGTAAATATTATTCTTATTATAATTCAAACGTACATAGAGGAATTTATAAAATAGCAGAAAAAGCAACTCATGAATTTGAATTAACTAGAGATGTAGTAAAAGATTTTATAGGATCTAAAAATAGAGAATCTATTATTTTTACTAGTGGAGCTACAGAATCAATAAATCTTGTAGCTCATGGTTGGGGTAAACATCATTTATCTAGTGGCGATCATATTCTTTTAAGTCAAATGGAACATCATAGTAATATTGTACCATGGCATATGATTGCTAAAAATTTAGGTTTAAATATTGATTTTATTCCGATTGCAGATAATGGTGAACTTGATTTAAGTCATATAGATCAATTAATAACTTCTAAAACAAAATTAATTTCTATAGTACACCAATCCAATGTACTTGGAACTATTAATCCTATTAAAACTATTATTAAAAAGGCGCATGAAAAAGGAGCATTAGTTCTTATTGATGGAGCTCAGAGTGTTGCTCATCAGGAAATTAATGTTATTGATTTAGATTGTGATTTTTTTGTTTTTTCAGGTCATAAAATTTATGGCCCTACAGGTGTTGGGGTTTTATATAGCAAATTAGATGTTTTAAATCAAATGCAACCTATCGTAGGTGGTGGAGAAATGATTAAAGAAGTTACAAATACAGGATTTACACTAAATCATCTACCATGGAGATTTGAAGCGGGAACTCCTCCAATTTCTGAAGTAATTGCTCTTAAAGAAGCTATAAAATATATTCAAGAATTGGGGGTTTCTAATATATTTGAATATGAGAATAAGTTAATTAAACGAGCGGAGAACCAGTTATTAGATATAAAAGGTATAAAAATTTATAGTCCTAATAAAAATAAAGGACCCACAATAGCATTTAATATAGATAATATACATTCGTATGATTTAACTAAAGTTCTTGATGAAATGAAAGTTGCTATAAGGTCTGGACACCACTGTGCTCAGCCATTAATGGATACTATAGGAATTTCATCATCTAATAGAATAAGTCTTTCTTTTTATAATACATTAGATGAGATTGATAATTTTATATCTAAGATAAATAAATCTCTAGATATTCTTATTTAGATACTTTATCAAAAATATTTTTTAATTCTCCATTTTTATGGAGCTCCATTGCTATATCACAACCACCTATTAATTCTCCATTTACAAATAATTGTGGAATTGTTGGCCAATCAGAATATTCAGATAATTTGATTCTTATTTCTGGATCTTCTAAAACATTTACTGCTTCATACTCTACACCATAAGCATTTAGTATATTAACAATAGTAGCAGAAAATCCACACATTGGCATTAGCTTGGTACCTTTCATATAAAGCATAATTGAATTATCTTTTATGTCACTTTTAATTTGTTCTTCTAGATTCATGATATTTCCTTTAACGATTGAAATAATTTAATTTATTTTTAGATTATAATGTAAATTTATGGTAAGTAAATATTTAAATCAATTTAAGGATTATAAAATGATTGAAACGATGGCATTAACAAGAGATGAAAAAAAAGATTTAAAATCCACTACTACAGAAAAAGAATGGTATCAGGTTTGTGATAAAATTAAAATTAAAAGGAACGGTCAATATCCTCCATATCTATCAAGAGAAATATTAGAGTTATATCAACAAAAATTTCCTGCTAAACCATCCTAAATAAAAGAGATATAATATGAAGCCTATAGAACAATGGATAGATGAATATGGTGAAAGTCATCAAAATCCGATTAATAAAGCAATTCACTGGATTTGCGTTCCCTTAATTATGCTTAGCTTATTAGCATTAATTGGTCAAATTCCATTTTTTACAAATAAACTCATATTATTTCATATTGGTTCAGAGCCAATAACACTTAATTGGACCATTTTATTCTTAATTTTTTCTGTAATTTTTTATTTAAGACTATCATTAACATTATCTATTGGCATGATGTTAATTGCATTTAGTATGTTGTATCTCATTAGCTATATAAGATATTATGATTCTGAGGTTTGGAGATTATCTCTAATAATTTTTATTATTGCATGGATAGGTCAATTTATAGGACATAAAATTGAAGGGAAGAAACCTTCATTTTTTGAAGATTTACAATTTTTACTTATTGGTCCTGCATGGCTATTAAGTTTCATTTATAATAAGTTAGGGATTAAGTTATGATTCAAATCTATAAGCTAATTTTGTTAACCTGTTCTATTATTTTATTTTCTAGTTGTTCATTTGTAGCTTCAAGAGTTATTCCATTAAATGATATTAAACCTCCGACAGGAAATTATAAAGTTGGAACTCAGATTTTTTATTGGGTTGATAATGATAGAGAAGAATGGTTTACAGATATTAAAGGAGATAAAAGAGAATTAGTTATTCAAGTTTGGTATCCTTCTAATGAAGAAAGTGATGTTTCTACAGGATGGATAGACCATCCATCTATTCGTACTAATGCAATAATTGATAAATTTGATGTTCCTAAATTTATTGCTAAAGCGATTGATCGTGTAGATACCGATTCATTTTTGAATGCTAAACCTTTAAAGGAAGGTGATTTCCCTGTTATTATTTTTTCTCATGGATTTGAAGGATTTAGATCTCAAAATACAACGCAAATTCAAGAGCTTGTAAGTAATGGGTATATTGTTTTTTCTGTAGATCATACTTATGATGCAGTACTTACAATATTCCCAGATGGAAGAACAATATCTCCTGCAGAGCAATATTGTTATGGCTGTGAAGCTGAAGAGTTTTATGAAGTTTTTATTCCTCAAATTAATACAAGAATTTCCGATATGAGATTTCTAATTGATCAGATAGAAAAATTAAAAACAGGAGAGATTGAATCAAATTTTTCTAACATTATGGATATAGATAATCTTGGAATTTTTGGTCATTCATTTGGTGGAGGAACAAGCCTTGCCGTTACTATATTAGATTCACGGATTAAATCTTGTTTAAGTTTAGATGGTTGGTATGTTCCTATCCATCCTGATATTTATGAAAAAGGCTTGTCCAAACCTTTTCTGCATTTAGGTCAAGTTGCGTGGGATGAAGCAGTGAATTATGAAATATTAGATAAAATATTGGAATCAAAAAAATCTATTGGATACAAACTTAGCTTAAAAGGAGCGCATCATTACGATTTTACTGATTCCCCTCATTTATCTAAACTTTCTTCATCTTTTAAGTTGTCTAGCGATTTAGATAGTGATGAAATTCTAGATATTACAAATACGGCTGTTTTAGGATTTTTTAATACACACTTAAAATCAGCTGATTATAATTGGTTGGATAAAATCAAGTCAAAAGGTAATACAATAATTAAGAAGTTTAACAGCAATAAAAATAGTGTAGATGATGAATAATTCTTTTTTTATCCTATTTTTTTCAGTTTTGATTACATTATTTCTTATAACGAAAATAGAATTTAGAGATGAATATTTACCTAGTCCTGCAGAATACATAGAACAAAAAAAAGATAGAAAAATATATAAAAAACACCGAAAAGAATATTTTGAAATGATGCATAAATCATCCTCGGATACTGATTGGGCTAAAATGAATCAAGATTATAGGAATTCAAGATTTATTAAATCAACAGAATATAGAAACCGATTAGAACAAAGTATACTAAATGATTACTCAGAAACATTTTTTAATCGCGATCTTCAAGGAGTATGGGAAGAACGAGGAAGTAATAATCTTGCAGGACGTGTACACACCATTGAGGTTGATTTTGATGAAGGAATAATATATTGTGGTTCATCTGGGGGAAATATTTGGATAGGCTCACTAAGTGGTACAGGCTGGGTATCAGCTAATGATTATATGCAAATTAATAATATTAACATGATACGATTAGTATCGAGCAGTGATATTAATAATCGATTATTAATAAGTGGTGGAAATAAATTCTATTATTCTGATAATCAGGGTTTTACCATAAATCAATCATCTGGATTAGAGAATGTAGCATCCTGGGGAGAAATTTACAGATCAGTTGTAAGCTATTTTGATAATCAAGTAACACCAACTATTTTTGTTTTAACTAAAGAGTGGTCTAATGGATCTGTTGCAAGAATTTTTAGATCAGATGATTTGGGGGAAAATTTTTATCAAATTTATTCAACATCGCTTTTAAGCGAAAGAGCTTATGATATTTGGATTGATAGATACTCTCCATCAGATTTATTTTTCTTAAAAAATGGTGAATTATATTCAATATCAATATTAAATAATTCTATGTCATATATAGGATCAGCTGGGCCATTAAACCAAGGTGAGAATATTTTAACTGCAGGGAAAGATAGCCAGAATAATGGCTCATTCCATTTTTATACTAAAATTGGTGATAGGCTATATTTTTCTAATAATGGTGGTACTATATGGACTGATAAAGGAGAATTACCATCATATACTTTTTTTAGAAATAGTTTTAGTGGATCCTATGATAATCAAAATATACTAGCAATTGGAGGAATAGATCTTTTTCGATCTCTAAATTCTGGAAATAATTGGGAAAGAGTTAATAATTGGTGGGAATATTATGAAAATCCATCTATCTATTTACATGCTGATATTCCAGAAATTAAATTTATAAAAAATAATCAGGGTAATGAAATTACATTTATTAGCACTGATGGTGGATTATATATATCAGATAATATGATTAATGAGGTTGAAAATTTATCATTAAATGGTCTTGGGGTAAGTCAGTATTATTCAACTTATACAAAACGAGAACCTCCTTATCAGATATTTGCAGGCAGTCAAGATCAAGGATTTCAACGAAGTATTGATTATACTAGTAGTGTATATGATTTTGAGCAAGTTATTAGCGGTGACTATGGACATATAGTATCAAGTGATAATGGAAATAGCCTATGGACTGTTTATCCTGGATTTGCAATGTATTATCCTAATGCATCTATTAACTCAAGTGGTATCACATGGGATTTTCAAATGGATGGACATCTATGGATGCCGCCATTAATGGAAGATCCTTATGATCCTTCCTCAGTTTATCTTGCAGGTGGAGGGCTATCTGGGGGTAACCATATTTTAAAATTAACTAGATCTGGAAATAGTATTACGGCAAATCAAGGATTATATAGTTTCAACTCAACTGTAACGGCTATTGCCTATTCTCCTATAGACCCTTCACATCGATATGCTCTAACATATAATGGAAAGTTTTATTATAGTAGTGATGGCGGTATTAATTGGCTAATGTCATCTGGTTTTACAGGTCCAGAATCACATTATTTTTATGGTTCAAAAATTCTTCCATCAAAAACAGAATTAGGTCGAGTTATCATTGCAGGAAGTGGGTATTCTAATCCTCCAGTCTTTATTACCCATAATCATGGAGATTCATTTGAAAATATGAGTCAAGGGATGCCCAATACTCTTGTTTATGATTTAGCCTCAACTGATCAAGAAAGTTTTATTTTTGCAGCTACAGCTGTAGGAGCATTTGCATTTTCAATGGAAGATGGTAGTTGGGAAGATATCTTAGGAGTTGAAGGTCCAGATCAAACTTACTGGACTGTTGAATTTATATCTGATATTAATACTGTTCGTTTTGGAACATATGGCCGTGGAATTTGGGATTTTATAATTGATGAAAATATTGATATTGTTTTAGGAGATTTAAATGAAGATAGCATTATAAATATTCAAGATATTATTATTTTAATAGGTATATCCTTATCAGAGCTTAATCCAAGTGATTATCAAGTTATTGCAGGTGATATTAATGAAGATGCAACTATTGATATATTAGATATTATTACTTGTATTAATATTATTTTAAATGATTAAGCTTCTCTAAACTCATTTCATAATATTCTATATCAGTGGATATAAGGACTTTTTACTTATCGTAATTTAGGCAATGTTTTAAGAGACAAACATTATCATCTTGAAAACCTACTTTAGAATCAATAAGATTTAAGCATAATACGTGCAATTTCGTGCCCCATGTGATAATATAATAAATTAGTATTATAAAAAATTTATTTATTATAAAATAAGGTTATGGTAATAAATAGAGTTATAATTTTTATATTTTTTAGTCTTGCTATTATTTTTCCTATTGATAGTGATGGAGATGGCTATTCTGATAAGCTTGAACTTGAATTAGGTACAGACCCAGATAATATTGAGAGTCGATATTATTATGGCTATTGGCCTTTTAATATGAATAAAGATTCAATAAAAGGGTCAGAGATTCCAATTCATTGTCCTTTTGATATTAGTTGTGGTTGTGAATCTAATAAGGATTGTATTAATCAAAATTGTAAAAGGAGTGTAAAGGGAGCATATTATTGCACGCCAAAGCCTGGTGATACTTTTCCTCGATTTATAGCAGTTGATCAATATGGAGAATCTGTTGATATCTATGACTTTTCAATGCAAGGTAAAATTATAGCTATTGAATTTGGAGCTTCTTGGTGTGGACCATGTCGAGATTTATCGAATTGGTTATCAACTGGTGATAATTCAACTATAGCTAATAATAGATGGTGGAAAAAAGAATACGAAATTATAAAGGAAAAAATTGATAAGGGACAAATAATTTTCATTACTATTTTATTTCAAGATGATTTAAGAAATAATGCTGGCTATGATACAGTTACGGATTGGCATGAAAAGTATCCAAATCATAAAATTCCAGTTCTTGCCGATGAATATGCAGATATTCATCAATGGATTAAGCCGACCGGTTATCCATGTATTAATTTACTAGATGAAAATATGAGATTACTAAATTTTACAAGTAGGGGTTTATCCGAAGCATTTGATATGCTATCTGGATTGAAACCTATCCCCAAACTTGATTAATTTTTAAGATGTTGTTTTAAGAATTTTTCCATAGCTTCATAAAATTCAAATTTATTTTCCTCATTAGAAAATCCATGCCCCTCATTATCTTTAACCATATAGGGGACATCAATTCCTCTATTTTTTAAGGCTTCTACTATTTGATCTGATTCTGATTTTTTAACTCTAGGATCATTTGCTCCTTGAGCTATGAATAAAGGAGCTTTAATTTTATCAGCATGAAATAAAGGAGATGCTGCTTTTAGTAATTCTTTTTCAGTTTCAGGGTTACCAATCATTTCATACATCATTTGACGCCCTAGTTCCCAGTAGGGTGGGAGAGTTTCGAGTAGCGTAAAAATATTTGATACTCCAACATAATCAACCCCACAAGCATATAAGTCAGGAGTAAAAGCTAAGCCTGCCAGTGTTGCATACCCTCCATAAGATGCACCGTATATCGCTATTTTATTTTTATCAGCTATTCCTTCTTCAATAAGCCAGTTAACTCCATCTGTAATGTCATCTTGCATGGTTTTTCCCCATTCTTTGAAGCTTATTTCCCAAAATTCTCTTCCATATCCTACACTACCCCTAAAATTCATCTGTAGAACAGCATACCCTCTATTTGCAAAAAATTGAACTTCAGAATTAAATCCCCAGTAATCTCGAGCCCAAGGTCCACCATGAGGATTTATAATGACAGGTAATTTTTTTCCATCACTATTTACAGGTAGTGTAAGGTAACCATGGATAGTTAGCCCATCTCGTGATTGATAAGATATAGGTTTCATCTCTGACATATAATTTTCATTAATCCAGGGGCTTAATTCAGCTAATTCAGATAAGATATCATTTTCTATATCATAATAATAGTAGGTTCCTCTTGATTTATCACTATATGATATTATAATGGCTTTAGTTTCATCTTTACTTAAATCAACCATTGCAACCTCTACTCCAGGTAATTTTTTCTCTAATTTTTTTTGAAGATTTTCTCTCCATTTATCAAAGAATTCTATTTGTCTTTTATCAGTAGTGTATGTTACGCCTGTTATAATTTTTCTTTTTTCAGATCTCATTAATCCATAGACATCTACTTCACTATGTTCAAAAATTAAATCTGTTTCTTTTGCTGTATTTAAATCAAATTTATATATAGCACTTTTATCTCTCCCTCTATTAGATGAAACATAAAGAGACTTATTATCAAATGTAAAATAAAGAGGAGATACAGATTCTTTGAAATTAGTCGTTAAGATAGATTTAAAGCTTTGTTCTTCACTATCTCTGTATAATAAGCTAGTATTAACACCATCAGAGGTTGTTGCTATTCTAAGCTTACCATCATTATCTGTCATCCAGCCCATTATGTTTCCTGGATTTTCTGCAATAAGAGTAAGTGTTCCATCATTAATATTTAACCTATATACATCATGTATTCTCGGATCTCTCTTATTTAAACTTACTAACATATAATCAGGATCATTTTCTAAATCATCTTCAATTCTTGCCTGAATATTTTCAAATGGAGTTAAATCCATATCATTTGTCCCATCTATATTAACAGCGTAAATATGGATATTTTCATCTCCTCCTTTATCTTGTATATATGCTATTCTATTATTGTTAAGCCAAAAATAACCATAAATGCTTCTATCTGAAGCATTAGTAATACGTATTTCTTCATTAGAATCCATTTTTCTTATATATACATTCATCATTCTATTCCCATCTTTCCATGGTTTCATTAATGCTATATGAGATCCATCAGGAGATAATTGAAAAGATGATTTTTCAGGATTTCTAAAAAAATCTTTTAATGGAATTTTTGGTATTGAATTATTTGAATTATTAATTATCATGTATATAAAGCCCCCAACCAGTAGTATTAAAATAAATTCTTGAATTTTCTTCATATTATCCTCTTAAGAAATATAATGTCTATAAATTAAAAATAGATTAAATTTATAATGTATAAAGGGAATATTATGAAAAATAGATTTATAATACTAGTTAAATGCATATTCATGTCTTTTGTTTTTAGCATTACATTTGCAATTAATTTCAGTGAAGATATATCGCCTATCATTTATCAGAATTGCACTGAATGTCATAGACAAGGTGAGATAGGTGCTTTTTTAAATCTAACAAATTTTTCTGAAGTATATAATAATAGAAATTGGATATTATCTGCAATATCAACACCAGAAGATTATAGGCATGGTCAACCAATGATGCCACCTTGGCAACCTGATAGAGAATATAGTTCTTTAGTATCAGAAAGATTTTTGACTGATGAGCAAGTACAAGTTTTTTCAGATTGGGTTGATCAAGGCGCCACCCAAGGTGATTCTACTTTAGAATATCCAATACCTGAATTTCCAGAAGGTTCGGCTATTGGGGAGCCAGATTATATTTTAACCATGGAAGAGAGTACCTTTATAGAAGGTAATTATGAAGATTATTATAGATGTTTTGTTTTTGAAGCAATTTCTAATGAAGTTTTATACATTACCGCAATGGAGGTAAGACCTGGAAATAATGAGGCTGTTCACCATACGCTAGTCGTTGCAATACCACCAGGTAGTGCAGATGAGCTAGAATCAGAGGATGAGCAGTATGGCTATGATTGTTATGGAGATTTTAGAGTGCCTGTTATGACTGATTTTCTTGGTGGATATGCTCCAGGAACAAAGCCAAATAAATGGAAACATGGTTTAGCTCAGAGGATTCCTGCTGGTTGGGATTTAGTCGTGCAAATGCATTATGCTCCAGTATTAGATGATATGGAGGATTTATCACAAATCAATATTTTTATGGCAGAAAATAATTCAGTAGATAGAGAAGTTGAATCATTTACAATGATTAACACATCTTTTGTTCTGCCACCGCATCAAATTACTGAAATTTATGAAACAGTATATGTTCCTAGTGATATAAGTGTTGTTAGTTTTTTCCCACATGCTCATTTACTTGGCCAATCATGGGAAGTATTTGCAGTAACATCGTTAAATGATACCATCCCATTTATTAAAATTAATAATTGGGATTTTGATTGGCAAAATTTTTACTATCCAGAATATATGCTTCATATTCCTGCTGGATCAACTGTTCATGCAAAAGCAGTTTATGATAACACATCTAATAATCCTAATAACCCCAACAATCCACCTCAATATGTATTCTGGGGAGATGATACAACGGATGAAATGTTTTATTTACCAATATCTTATGTGCCATACAATGAAGGAGATGAAAATTTAGCTCTTGGAGATAATGAGGATTCTTTGGGAGATGTCAATTTTGATAGTGAAATTAATATTTTAGATGTGGTTTTGATTGTGAATTACGTGCTTAATTATCAAGATTTTTCTAATCAGCAGATTTTATTATCTGATATAAATCAAGATGGAACAGTAGATATATTAGATGTAGTTTCAATTATAAATAATATTCTTTCTTAAAAAATAATGCAAGGCGCTCATTCTTTTTTTAAAATTCTATTTTTCTTTACTATTGTAACATCTAGTATTCATGCATCAGAAAATTCAAATAGCCAAATAGTAAATCAAGTTGAAACTGCTGGCGATATTCTTCAAGTAGCCCTTCCAGTGATGGCACTTGGTTCAACATATATATTGGATGATAAAGATGGTAGAAGTCAGTTTTGGAAGTCATATTTATCTTCTATATCTTTAACATATTTTCTTAAATATACCATTGATAAAGAAAGACCTAATGGAAGGGGTAATAATTCCTTCCCTTCTGGGCATACCACTGCAGCATTTTCAGGAGCTATGTTTATTCAAAAAAAATATGGATATAAATATGGTATCCCCAGTTTTCTCATGGCATCTTTTGTGGGCTACAGTAGAGTATATGCAGATAAACATTTTTGGGAAGATGTGGTTGCTGGTGCTTCAATAGGTATTTTAGGGAATTTAATATTTACAAA